>Ga0187892_10000376_pt1 | contig 116941 bp, 96 predicted proteins | sample MA1701073metaG_FD_139345 | JGI IMG/M metagenome (GOLD analysis project Ga0187892, IMG submission 139345) | Bio-ooze microbial communities from a basaltic lava cave in the Kipuka Kanohina Cave System on the Island of Hawaii, USA - MA170107-3 metaG ... | reverse complement strand
CTCGAGGAGCAGCACGTCGCATCCGGCGCGGGCGAGGCGATAGGCCGCGGCGCTGCCGCCCGCGCCCGAGCCCACCACGATGGCGTCATATTCACGATTGGCGCGCGATGAATTCATGGACGGTACCCGCAGTGAATGCAGCGTTGCGTGGGCGAGTGGTCGTACTTGGCACACGGCACGGGAGCACGAGGAAGGAGGCGCACGCGCAATGTCGCGGCGCTCAGCATGCCGAGAACCGGCGCGACGACGTACAGCCACATCGAGCCGAACATGCCGGTCGGCGCGGCGGACGCGAACGTGCGGGCCGGGTTCATGCTCATTCCGGAGAGAGGCGCTTCGATGCTGATGAAGGTCGCGACCAGCAGGCCGGCGAACAGTCCGGTGAAGCGCTGCACGCGGGCGTTGCCCGAGACGGCGAGAATCATCGACATCATCGCGAACGAGATGAGGAACTCCGCGCCGAGCGCGATCGCCGCGCCGCCCGGGCCGGGTACTGTGGCAGCGAAACGTACGGGCGGCAGTGCGAAGGCATCGCCCAGGAGCTGCCACGCGAGGAGCACGCCGAACGTGCCGCCGACGAACTGCGCGGCGATATAGAAGAGAGCGTCCCAGCGCGCGACCTTGCCGAGGCGCAGGAAAGTGAGCGTCACGGCCGGATTCATGTGCGCGCCGGAGCGCTGACCCCAGGGCGAGTAGATGATCGCGATCGCGGTGAGCCCCATCGCGAGGCCACCGAGCACGCGACGCAGCGTCGGGTCGCCGATCGCCGCGCGCACCGGCGAGCCGGGTGCTTCGAACAGCACGGCGAAAACGGCAGCCGAGACCATGAACGTGCCGAGCGCCCAAGCCTCGATGAGGTACTCCGGCCAGTGCTCCCGCAAGCGGAACCAGAGACTGCCCGCGTGCGATCGGCGCACCTCTCGCATCGAGGACGAATCCGTCGCAGCGGCGTCGGGCATCCGCTCGCGTGCCGACAGCAAGTGCGCCTCCTCAGCCACCGGTCTCGAATCCCGGGTAGAGCGTCATGCCGCCATCGACGAACAGGCTGATGCCGGTGATGTAGTCGGCGTAGTCCGACGCGAGCCACACCACTGCGCGCCCGATCTCGTCCGGCTCGCCGATGCGCTTGTACGGGATCAGCTTCATGAGCTCGTTGTAGGCGGCTGGCGTGTCCCACGCTTCCATGTTGATCGGCGTGCGGATCGCGCCGGGCGAGACGCTGTTGACGCGGATGCGATACGGCGCCACTTCCTGGGCGATGCTCTTCATCATCAGCATCACGCCGCCCTTCGACGCCGCGTAGTTGACGTGGCCGGCCCAGGGGATCACCTCATGCACCGAGCTCACGCAGATGATCTTGCCGGCGGAGCACGACACCTCGGGCCGCACACCGCGGCGCTTGAACTCGCGCACCGCTTCGCGCGCGCACAGGAACTGCCCCGTGAGATTGACGCTGATCACCTTGTTCCACTGCGCCAGCGTCAGCTCGTCGAAGGGCGCGTCCTTCTGCAGGCCGGCGTTGTTCACCAGGATGTCCACCGTGCCGAACTCCGCGAACATGCGCCGGTACATCTCCTGCACCTGCTCCTCGCTGGACACGTCGGCCTGGTGCGCGATCGCGCGGCTGCCGCGTGTCTCGATCTGTGCGACCACCTCGCGCGCGGCGTCCTCGCCGGACACGAAATTGACGATCACGTCCGCGCCCGCTTCGCCGAGCGCGAGCGCGATCGCCCGGCCGATGCCGGAGCTGGCACCGGTGACGAGCGCCTTCTGGCCGCGCAGCACTTTCTGCGTCGGGCAGGAAGGCATCACGGGCTTGGGCAGGTGGTGATAGACGACGGGCGTATCCATGGGGGCTCCGGGTGAAGTTGTCGGTGTGCGTCAGTGCTCGGCGGCTCGCGGCATGAGCAGCTTCGCCACCAGGCCGGTCCAGCCGGTTTGATGCGAAGCGCCGACGCCGCGGCCGGTGTCGCCGTGGAAGTACTCGTAGAAGAGGACGTGATCGCGGAAGTGCTCGTCGCGCTGGAGCAGCGGGTGGTGCGCGAACACGGGCCGGGCGCCGGACTCGTCCTTCAGGAAGATCCGCGTCAGGCGCCGCGACAGCTCGTCGGCCACTTCGTTGATCGACAGATACGTGCCGGACCCGGTCGGACATTCGACGCGGAAGTCGTCGCCGTAGTAGTGATGGAACTTCTGCAGCGACTCGATCAGCAGGTAATTCACCGGAAACCAGATCGGTCCGCGCCAGTTGGAGTTGCCGCCGAACAGGCCGCTGTCGGATTCCGCCGGCTGATAGCGCACCGACAGGTCCGTGCCGTTGACGCGAAACACGTACGGCTGTTCCTCGTGCACGCGCGAGAGCGCACGCACGCCGTGGGCGGACAGGAACTCGGTTTCGTCGAGCATTCGCCGCAACAGTCGCTTCATGCGGTGCCCGCGCAACAGCGACAGCAGGCGGCGGTGGCCGCGGCCGGGCTCGTTCCAATGCGAGACGAGGGCGGCCAGGTCCGGCCGGTAGTTCAGGAACCACTCCAGGCGGCGCTTGAACTCGGGCACCCGGTCGAGCAGTTCGGGCTCCAGAGTCTCGACCGCGAACAGCGGGATCAGGCCGACCATCGAGCGCACCTTGAGCGGCACGTGCCGGCCGTCGGGCAGGTGCAGGACGTCGTAGAAGAACTTGTCCTCGTCGTCCCACAGCCCGCTGCCGTCCTTGCAGCGGCTGGCCATCGCCTCGGCGATGTGCAGGAAGTGCTCCAGGAACTTGGTGGCGATGTCCTCGTAGACGGGGTTGTGCTGGGCAAGCTCGAGCGCGATGCGCATCAGGTTGAGCGAGTACATCGCCATCCAGCTCGTGCCGTCGGACTGGTCGATGTGACCGCCGGTAGGCAGCGTGGCGCTGCGATCGAACACGCCGATGTTGTCCAGGCCGAGGAAGCCGCCCTGGAACACGTTGCGGCCCTCGGCGTCCTTGCGGTTCACCCACCAGGTGAAGTTCAGCATCAGCTTGTGGAACACGCGCTCGAGGAACGCGAGGTCGCCGTGCCCGTTGCGCTTGCGGTCGATCTGGTAGACGCGCCACGTGGCCCAGGCGTGCACCGGCGGATTCACGTCGCCGAACGCCCATTCGTACGCGGGAATCTGGCCGTTCGGGTGCATGTACCACTCGCGCGTCAGCAGCACGAGCTGTTCCTTCGCGAACTCCGCGTCGAGCAGCGCCAGCGGCAGCGCGTGGAATGCGAGATCCCAGGCCGCGTACCACGGGTACTCCCACTTGTCGGGCATCGAGATGATGTCCGCGTTGTTGAGATGCAGCCATTCGCTGTTGCGCCCGCCCTGGCGATTCGCCGGCGGCGCGACCTGCGCCGGATCGCCGTCGAGCCACCGCGGCACGTCATAGTGAAAGAACTGCTTGCTCCAGATCATTCCGGCGAACGCCTGGCGTTGGACCGAGCGTGCGTCGGCGTCCGCGATCCCGTGTTGCAGCTCGCCGTAGAACTCGTCGGCTTCGCGACGTCGGGCGGCCAGGGTCGTGTCGAAGTCCGTGAAAGGCCGGGCGAGATCCTCGCCTGAGAGGCGCAAGCGCAGCACCACGCTGCCTCCCGCGGGCACCTGTGTCCGCAACCACGCGCCGGCCTTGGTGCCCTCCTGCGCCGGGTTCGTGGCCGCCTCGCGGCCATCGACGATGCGCTCGTGAAAGCCATCCTTGAAGCAGCCGCCGGCGGGCGTCGCACCCCACAGGCGCGCGGCGTTCGAATCGTTTTCGACGAACAGCCAGGTGACGTCGCGGTCGACGTACAGGCGGCGCTCGCCCAGCTCGGCGTGGCGCGCCACGACGCCGCTCGTTCCCGACGCCGCGCTGCCCGCGCCACGCTGGTCGGCGCCACGCTGGTCCGCATCGATGACGATGCGCGGCCGCTCCACGCCTTCACGCCAGCTCCAGGTGTTGCGGAACCAGAGCTGCGGCAGCAGGTGCAACGGAGCCGCATCGGGCCCGCGATTGATTGCCTCGATGCGCACCAGGATTTCGCCCGGCGCCGCCTGCGCGTATTCGACGAAGACGTCGAAATAGCGGCCGTCGTCGAACGCGCCGGTGTCCACCAGCTCGAGCTCCGGCCTGCCGATGCCGCGCCGGCGGTTCTCCTCCACCAGGCGCGCATACGGATACTCGCCCTGCGTGTACTTGTAGAGCATCTTCAGGTACGAGTGCGTCGGCGTGGCGTCGAGGTAGTAGTAGAGCTCCTTGACGTCTTCGCCGTGGTTGCCCTCGCTGTTCGTCAGGCCGAAGAGGCGCTCCTTGAGGATCGGATCGCGGCCGTTCCAGAGGGCGAGGGCGAAGCACAGGCGCTGCTGATCGTCGCTGAAGCCGGCGAGGCCGTCCTCGCCCCAGCGATAGGCGCGACTGCGCGCGTGATCGTGGGGAAAGAACTCCCAGGCGTTACCGTGCGCACTGTAGTCCTCGCGCACCGTGCCCCACTGCCGCTCGCTCAGATACGGGCCCCATTTCTTCCACTCCGCGCCCTCGCTGCGCAGGCGTTCGCGCTCGCGCGAGAGTGGCACGGTGGCGAGCTGTCGTTGCCGTCGGGCGCTGCCGTTCTTCATGAAGAAGCTCTCCTGCGCATCGGACGTTGCACGGATGGGTTGTCGCCCGGCATCGCGCCGCTGCCGGCGCCATGTGCCGCAGCGCTCAGCTCGAGCCAGGACCCGAGGATCTCCGCGACGCTCCAGGCCTGCGCGACGCAGCCTTCGGGCGCATGCGGCACGTCGCCGTCGAAGACCTCGCTGACGGAACCGACGCAGGCGTCCTCGAGGTGGCCGGCGATTCCTTCCAGGTGAGATCGGGCGCGCGCGGCGTCGCCGTAGGCGCGGTAGTGCGCGCGCGCGAACGGGCCGAGCAGCCAGCTCCAGACCGTGCCTTGGTGATACGAGCCGTCGCGCTTGCGCGGATCGCCGGCGTACCGGCCCTGGTAGGCCGGATCGCGCGCCGCCAGGCTGCGCAGACCCACCGGAGTCCACAGCTCGCGTGCACACACGTCGACGATCGCGCGCGCGGCCGTGGTATCGAGCGCGCTGTGCGGCAGCGACACCGCGAAGAGCTGGTTGGGTCGCAGGCTGGCGTCGGCGCGATAGCCACGGACGTTGCGCTCGCCGTCCGGCGTATCGATCGCGTCGTAGAGATAGCCGCCTTCCGGGAACCAGAAGCAGGAGGCGAGCGAGTCACGTGTGCGCACTGCAAGACCGGCATAGTCGCGCGCGGCCGCCGCGTCGCCGAGACGGCGCGCGAGCTGCTCCATGACGAGGAGCGCGTTGTACCAGAGCGCGTTGATCTCGACGGGCTTGCCGATGCGCGGCGTCACCACCCAGTCGCCGACGCGTGCGTCCATCCACGTGAGCTGCACGCCGGGTTCCCCCGCGTACAGCAGAGCGTCGCGCTCATCGACGTGAATCGAGTAGCGTGTGCCGCGCCTGTGCCAGTGGACGATCTCCTTGAGAACCGGGTACAGCTCGCGCGCCAGGCTCTCGTCGCCGCTCGCCGACTCGTATGCGGCGATGGCGTGGAAGTACCAGAGCGTGGCGTCGACGGTGTTGTACTCGGGGGCCTCGCCGGCATCGGGAAAGCGATTCGGCAGCATTCCCTGGCTCACGTGCGCGGCGAAGGTGCGCAGAACGGCGCCCGCGTCCGCGAAGCGTCGCGTCGCGAGTGTGAGACCGGGCAGTGCGATCATCGTGTCGCGGCCCCAGTCGCCGAACCAGGGATAGCCTGCGATCACCGTCGTGCCGTGAGCTCCGTCCGGAGCCCGACGCTGCACGACGAACTGGTCGGCCGCGGCGCGCAACGCGCGCACCCACTCGGGCTCGGCGGCGGCGCCTTCGCCGGCGACGACTGCGAGCTGGCGGCGGTGGGCTGCGTCGAGGGCCTCCGGCGCCGACACGGGCTCGCTGGCCTCGGTCGTCGCGATCAACGTGACGGACTCGCCTGGCTGCAGCGTCGCGCGGAAGAATCCCGGGCGGAACAGGTCCTCGCGATCGTCGAGGCCGCGTGCCGATTCGGCGCGATGGCGAAAGTCCCAGTACCAGGCGCCGTCCGCGTGAAACTCGCCGCCGTCGAGGCGCAGCCGGTAGGGCGCCGCGCCATCGAACGCGCGTATGGTGCAACTGCGATCGTCGACCGCGACATCGAAGCCGCCGCCGTCGCCGCCGCCGCCGCGCCAGTGCGCGTGATAATCGCGATAAGTGCATAGCGGCGCGATCTGCAGCGCCGCGGCGCCGGTCGCGCGCAGCAGAGTCAGGCGCACGTACGTGGTGTTCGCGCCGTGCGCCATCCAGATGCGCTGCTCGACGAGCGCATCGCCGAGCGCGTAGGTCCAGACCGGCATCGAGCCGTCCAGCCGGAACGAGTCGATCAGGGCAAAGCCCCGTGGATCGATCGTGCCGTCGCCGAACTCGTTGCTGCCCAGGTCGAAGCTGCGGCCGGCGTAGCTCACGCGCGTGTCGAGCGTCGCGAGCGTCACCACGCGCTGTACCGGCGGCGCCAACGACGCGACGAGCAGGCCGTGATAGCGGCGCGTGCGTGCGCCGCTCACCGTACCGGCGGCGAAGCCGCCGAGCCCGTTGGTCACCAGCCACTCGCGCGACGCGGCGTTCGCGAAGCTCGCGGTGACCCCGCGGTCGAGGCCTATCCCACCCACAGGTGGCTCCCGGCGCTGATCGAGGCAAGAGAAGCGGGCACGACAGCGAGCTGCGCTGCGACGGGGTAGGCGCGCGCAGCAGAGGTTCGCGATGCGGGGGAAACGCCAGGCGAAGTGCCGTCGTCGTCGTGCCCGGGGGAAAGCGGGCGCGCAGCCACATCCCGGGCGCCGACGATGAGCGTGCCCGTCTGCGGATGCGTGTAGAAGAACTGGTCCCCCGCGAGGATGCAGGTGGGGCCGATCACGGGCGCACTCCTTCGACCAGCAGCGCAATCCGGTAGAGCGTGTCGCGCGCGGTGAGATAGAGGGTGCGACCGTCGGTGCCGCCCCACGCGAAATTGTGGATGGGCTTCGGAGCGCGGATCGTGCCGAGGTGCCGCCCGTCGGCGGCGAAAATCCACACGCCGCCCGGCGCGGACAGGTACACGTTGCCGGCACGGTCGACCTTCAGCCCGTCGAGCGCTTCTTCGCCCGGGATCTGCTGCGTCAGGTCGACGAACGTGTGCGGCGTGCCGACGCCGCCGTCACGCGCCAGGGCAAATCGCAGCACCACTTTCGCGGCCGGATCCCAGTTGCCGACGTAGAGATACTTCTGGTCGGGCGAGAGCGCGATGCCGTTCGGGCCCTTCAGCTCCCGGCTCAGCAACGTGAGCCGGCGCCCTTTCAGGCGATAGACGCCGCTGAAGGGCAGTTCCCTGCGCGGATCGTCGTAGAACTTCGGCAAGCCGAACGGCGGGTCGGTGAAGTAGAGCGTGCCGTCCGATGCGTACACGAGGTCGTTCGGACTGTTGAGGCGTTTGCCGCGATAGCTGTCCGCCAGCACCGTCGTCGTGCCGTCGCTGGCGACGCGCGTGACCCGATGACGGCCGTGCTCGTTGATCGTCAGCCGCCCGCGCGCGTCGAGCGTCAGTCCGTTCGAGCCGGCCTGTCCGTACTCGCCGATATCGGGCGCGTCGTAGCCGCTGCGATCGCGATACACTGCGAGCGCGCCCGGCTCGCCTTCGCGCGCGGCCTCGCGATAGCTGTAGATCGTGTTGGCGTTGGGGTCGCTGAACAGCAGCCGGCCGTCGCGCGACCAGACCGGACCTTCGGTGAAGATGAAACCTTCAGCGAGCTTGAAGAGCTTGGCATTCGCCGGAACGATGGCGTCGAGCGCGGGATCGCGCCGCTCGACCGCGACGTTCACCTCGTGCGCCACCAGCGCCGCGGGCCCCGGCGCGCCGGGCAGGAAGTCGAGTCGCGCCTCGCGCACGTAGATATAGTTGGTCGGCGTGTCGGAGATCGGCCCGTTCATGCCGAACACCGCGAGCTGAAACTCCTGGCCCGGCCGCGCATCGCGCGTGAGCAGCACGCGATTGGCTGCGTTCCAGCCGGCGACCACCGACCCGCCGCTGACGCCGTAGTGGCGGGCGATCTCGCCGTTCACCCAGATCTCCGCGTAGTCGTCGAGTCGCGTCTCGAACCAGATGGCCAGGCCGGACGTGGACTGCGCGCCGATTCGCTCGGGCACGCGAACCCGCAGGCGATACCAGTTGAACGAGAGGCGCCCGTTGCCGCGGCGTGCGCTCAGGGTCTGCGGATCGATCTGATGCCACGCGGCGTCGTCGAAGTCGCGCGCGCCGGCGTGTGGCTGAACGTCGTAGGTGGTCGCGACGGCGCCGTACGGCTGACCGTGCTCGTCGGGGCCGGGAAACTGAGTCGCGACGATGCGCGTGTCGCTGTAGCGCCAGGTACCACCGACCGCCGCCACGCCGTCGCGCGTCGTCAGGTCGATGCTGGCGAGCGTCTCGGCCGGTGCGCTCGTCGCAGCGATGTCGGCGGCCTGCGTGACGATCGTCGCCAGAGCGAGAGTGGCCAACAGGAAGACGTTCGTGTGCGCGTGGTTCATGTCAGCCTCGATGAATGAATGTGTCGAAGAGATGCAGCGGCGAAGGGCGAGCGCCTGGGCCGGGGGCAACGGCCTCGAGTGCCAGGGCCAGCACGCTGAGCGCCAGCAGCGCCGCGAATAGGGGCAGCGCGATGACCAGACGAAGCATGAAACCGAGCATGACGTTCCCCTGCGACGCGCGCGTCAGCCGGGCGAGGCCGACTTGACGACGTAGTAGATGAAGGGCGTGGAAACGCGGCGGAACCAGTGCGGGACTCCAGCCGGGACCGTGATGACGTCGCCCGGCGCGAGCTCGCGCTCGGTGCCGCCGCGCAACGCCGTGCCGCGCACTTCGCCGCCGCCCATGCGCTTGCCTTCCAGCAGGTCGCCGCCTGTCACGAACGTGGCCGTGCCTTCCAGCACGTAGAAGATGTCGGCTTCGTTCGCGTGGATCTCGGCGAGGCCCGGGCCGTCGCGCCGGCTCGCGTTGACGCGGTAGCGCGAAGTCGCCACCAGCGTGCCGCCGGTCTCGCCCGCGCCGAATGCCGCCCTCACGTCGCGGTCCGCGATGTGTTGCACCTGGTCGATGTGCTGCACCGGGTCGGCGCTTGTCGGTGCCGGGGTACCCGCGGAGGCGGGCGATGCCAGAGCCTGCGCACCGGCCATGGCGATCTCCTCGTCCTGCTGCGCACTGGCTGCGCCGCTGACGCCGATGCCACCGACGATCTCGCCGCCGACGCTGAGCGGCACACCGCCCTGCAGCGGCGTGAACCACGCGACCTCCGCGACCGGAATCATCGCGGTGCGTCCCTTGTTGATGATGTCCTCGAGGCCTTTCGTGGGACGCTTGAACATCACCGCGGTGCGCGCCTTGCCGATCGAGATCGTCGCGCCGGCGGCGAAGGTGCCGTCCAGGCGTTCGAGGTAGACCAGGTGGCCACCGTTGTCGACCACCGCGATCGCTCCACCGGGCGCGTTCCGGTCGCGCGTATGAGCAACGGCAGCCGCGACGGCGCGTTTCGCGCCCTCCAGCGTGAGCTGCTGCTGCTGGATCGCATCGGCCGCGTGACCGTGCGAAGCCAGGCTGGCGAGCAGAAGGACGAAGACGGCGTGTCTCATCGGACGAATCCTCAGGCGATCTGCAGGCGCGCGTGCGCCGCGGAGAGATTGAGCCACGCCGATGCGGCGAGGCCGGGCTGCGCGTCGCGCGGCTGGTCGTGGCGCAGGCGCCGGATCGTCTCGGCCACGCGCTTCGGCGTGCCGAGATCGTTCCAACCGCAGCGCGGCACCGTGAGCACGCGCAGGCGCCTCTCTGCGCCCTGTACGATGTGCCGCGAGAAATCGATCTCCGGCAGGCGCTCGTAGAGCTCGACGACGGACGGCGAGCCGCGCCGCAGGCCGGCGTCCCTCGCGATCGCCGTGTCGAGGTCCTCGACGACCTCGGGATAGCGGGCGCGCAGCAGCGACAGGACGGCGAAGCCGTTGGCGGCGAAGATGAAGCTGTTCCACAGGCCGCCGGCGCCGATGAGCTCCTGCGCGACGGTCGCGTCGGGTTTCTCGACGAAGCGCTCGACCGGCGAGGCCCGCACGCCGTCGGACAGGGCGGGCACGATGTAACCCAGCTCAGGGTCCGCTTCCTCCGGCGAGATGCCGAGCAGGAGCAGCTCGTCCTCGTGCCGCGGCAGTTCGCGCATCGCCGTCCGCAGCGCCCGCGCCAGTACTTCTTCGTCGCGCACGTAGTGATCGGCGGGCAGGAAAACGATGCGGGCGAGCGGATCGCGGGCGAGAATCCGCAGCACGGGCATCAGGATGCCGATAGCGGTGCCGCGGTTGCGCGGCTGGACGAAAATGTTGCCTGCGGGAAGCGACCACAGCGAGCCCTGCCACCAGCGCCGGTGCTGTTCCGCGACGATCGCGCACACACGCTCGCGCGGCGCCACCGCCTGAGCGCGATGCAGCGCCTCCTGCAGCAGCGACGGTCCGCCCTGCAGCGAGCAGAACTGTTTCGGGATCGCAGTGCCGTTCGAATCCGTGGTCAGGCTGCGCAGGCGACTACCTTCGCCGGCTGCGAGTACCAACGCCCAGGTGTTCTGTTGCATGCGGGTTCCCCTTCAGTTGAGGCGTTGACGCAGGATCCAGGAGCTGTCGTCGCTCCAGGTCGGCGCGCCTGTTGCCTTCGTGGGGCGCGTGCCGCGCACCGGCGAGAAACCGTTCGAGGCCAGGACCGCGACGTGCTGCCAGCGGCTCGCGCGCACGAAAGTGTGGTGCTGGAGCCGCAGTGCGGGCTGCATCGCGCATTCGATCTGCTTCTTCACGGCTTCTCCTCCCTTGCGGCCCGGCTCCGTGCGGAGCCGGGCAGCTGCACGTGGCGTTACTTCTGCGGAGTGGGATCGACCACGTCTACGACGCGGCCGCCTGAGAGGCGCTCGCACGTGCCCTTCGGCACGTAGATCCACGCCTCGGGATTGGCGTCCGACGTCACGTGGCCGTGGCACGCGTTGGTGCTGGTCGCGCAGTCGTTCTTGCCGGCCTTGATGATCCCGGCGCACTGCTCCATCTGCGGGTCGGCTGCCACGGCGCTGCCTGCGACGCCGGCGGTGCCGAGAGCGAGCAGGCTGGACACGGCCAGCTTCAGGAGACGTTCGGAATTCTTCATCGCGGGACTCCTTCGGTTGCTGTTGGAAATCGTTGCGAAGTCTTCTCGCCCTGATCCTTAGCAACGCGCGTGCCAAGCTTCGCGCGCGCGGCGCGCGAGCGTTGCAACTGCTTGGAATGCGGGCACTTGGCCGCCGAATCCGGCGGCATCGCGTCGTGCGACTGCGCAACTCGAGCTGCGGTGTGCTGGAGCCGTCCGCAACCGGCGGTGGCGTCACGCAGCCCGTTGCGGGCGCGTCAGGTCGGTGCCTGCGTTAGGCCCGGCCGGCGGTTTCGCCCGTTCAATCCCCGGTCGCGCCCGCTGTGGGCGCAAGGGGATGAACATGCGCAGGATCATCGCTGCGATCGTCACGTTCTGCTTCACGCTGTCGGCGCTCGGCGCCGACTGGCACGCGCTGAATGCCTTCGACAGCGCGCCGCGCGCAATGCTTTACGTCCAGCAGCCACTGGGTGCGAAGCCCGGTGCGGCTTCCGGCCTGCGCTTCGGGCTGCGGCTGGATCGTGAAGGGAGCGTGTCTGCTGCCGATACCTTCGGGGACCTCGGTGCCTCGCCGTTTGCGGCGCCCGCGCTGCTACCGAGGATGGCGCTGACGGATTTCTACGTGACCACGCGCGGCCACGGCAACGTTCTGCTGAGCGGCATGCCGATGCTCAACCGCGACGGCGAGGACGACGAGAACACCGCGTTCACCGGTGACTCCTGGAGCAACTTCTGGTTCTGGGTAACGGCCACGGCCGTCTCGGTCGGCCTCCTGTGCCTGACCGAAACCTGGATCTGCGAGGACGAGCGGCGGCGTGCCACCGAAGGAGAGCCGGACACCGGCGGCGATTGAGGGCGCGAGGTCACGGCGGCGTGCCCGGATCGCGCGACGTGCGCTCGCACCCTGTCACCGCGGCGATGACCGCGGCGTTGGCTGCGGTGATGACAATCCTTCTCGCGGCGTGCGTGCGCCTGCCGCCGGACGTTGCCGAGGCGATGAGTGTCGCGAGCGACGGGAATCACTATGCACGCACGACGGTGAGCTGCGTCACGCGCCAGGCCGATGCCGGCCGCGGCGGCGCGAAGTGCGAGCGGGCCGATGCCCGCTAGGCACGTGCGTGCCATGCGGTTGCTCTGGGTCGTACCGGCGCTTGCCGCGTTGGGCTGTGCCGTCACGCCGATCGATCGTTTCGAGACGGTGATCGTCGACGAGGCGGTGGTCGCGCTCGCGCCGGAGGGCGCGGTCGAAGGCGCCGACCGTATCGACAACCGTGCGCTCGTGGGCAAGCTCGGTCTGCGGTCAGGACAGATCGTCGTCAGCGAGCAGGGTGGCGCGGACAGCCTGTTCGTGTCGCTGATGGCGCAGGAGTACCGGCCGTTCGTGCACGCCGGCATCGTCGCGATCGACGATGGCGAGCCGTACGTCTACGAGCAGAACGCCACCCTCTGGCCGCACCTGTCGGGACCGCCGACGCGGGCGATGAGCGGCAGCGTGCGGCGCGTGCCGCTTGCAGAGTTTCTCGCCCGGCATCGAGTCGTCGGTCTGCACAGCAACCCCGCGGGCACCGACGGCGATGCCGTGGCGGGATTTGCCCGCGAGCACCATCGCCGCGGAACCGCCTTCGATCCCTTCTTCGACAGCGACGATCCGCGGGCGATGTACTGCACAGAGTTCGTGGCGCTGGGGCTCGCGGCCGGCGGCGCACGGGTCGAGCCGGTGCCGCTCACTCGCAACGAATCCGTCGCGACCGTGCTGCGCTGGCTCGACATCAGCACCGATCGCATCCACACGGCGGGCTCGCTCGTTGCGGGTGCGCCGCGGATCGCGCTGCTGGCGCCGCGCGACTCGCCGGACGAACTGGCGATGTACTTCGAGCTCCGCCGCGAGCTGCACCGGCGCTTCACGCCGGACCAGAAGCTCGGCAACCTCCTGCACTGGTCGTGGTCGGGCCTGAAGCTGCGCGAAGGCGTGCGCACGTACCTGCGCGCCGGGCTCGCAGCCGCGAGAGCGGGTACGCCTGCGGACGATGCGGCACGCGTTGTGCTCGCGAAGTTGCTGGCGGTCAATCTGCTCGGGCCCTACGAAGAACCTGCCCAGCTCGTGCAGACCGATCACGTTCCGGTGATCCAACGCGAACTCAGCTTGCGCCACGATCATCGTGGTCATGCCCGACGAAAGGCGCGACGATGAATACACCGATGATGGCCCCGATCAGCGCCACCGGCGCCCCGAACATCACAGCAATCGGCCACATCGATGCGCCGCCTCCGCGATAGGGCATCACGTACTCGTTGAACAGCAGGTACCCGACGAACAGGATCACGGGCGTCACGATCGAGATCCAGGTTCTCTTTGTCCAGACTTTCAGGCCGGCGCCCACGGCCATTGCTACAAAGAACAGGATCCAGAACGTCACTGCTGTTCTCGTCGGGATTCGTCTAGCGGCGCGCCTCGGCTTCAAAGGACAACAGCCTGCTCAGTTCGAAAAGGATCAGGCCCAGCACGCCGATCCCGGACACGAGCCCGAGGTAGACACCGACGATGTAGTACTCCACACCGCTTTCGGTGGAGGTGGGCACCAGCATCCGTATCACCGGGCGGGCGAGCCAGCTGGCGATCGCAACGAGTGCGCCGATGTACAGCGAGAGAAGGCCGACGATCCGCAGGATCTTTGCGGCGCCGGATGTCTGGAAGGCGTTCAGCGTTCCCGGCAGGCGCAGCACCGTCCAGATCCGGTACAGCCCGACGACCAGGAGGATCAGCGGTCCCAGCATCGTGAGGCCGGCAACGGGCGATGCGCCGCGGCCCAGGGTAGCGGCAACCCAGCCGGAACTGGCGACGCCGACCGGGACTGCAGCAGCAAGGATGACGAAGCAGTAGGCGAGCTTCAGAGGCCACGACGCGCGAAGAGTCATTCTAGTGAGCCCTCATGTTTGTTTCTCTCGGCCAGAACGAATCGAGCCAGCGCGTTTCCAGCCGCTGCACACGATGCTATCAGAGGTCAGAGGTCGCCTTCCGCCGAATGCTGGCTGGTTCCAGTGACACACGACATCCACGGCGGCGAGCGCGCGGGCCACGTTCCCGCCTGCCGCGCTGCATTGGCGGGCAAGTGCGGCTACAATCGCGGCGCCTGCGGGGGCCGGCGCACGCCAGCGTCGGTACGCCGCGTCACGCCTGCGAGGTGATTTCGCGAGTGGCTCTGACGCGCGATGACATAGAAGCGTTTGCCAGACGCATCCGGCCACATTTTCCGGAGCAGCTGCGCGACACCGCGGAAGAGCTCGCCCTGCTGGTCGCGAAACGCGGCGGGCCGCGGGCGAAGGACCTTCGGCCCGAAACACCGTTGACGGACTTCTACCGGTGGATCGACGAGGAAGGCAGTAGCGCATCGGACACCGGCGAACGCAGCGACTCGCTCGATACCGTCGAGCTCGTCATGGCGCTCGAAGAGGAATTGCAGATCGAGTTCTCGGACGAGTTCGCCCGCAAGAGGAGCCTGCAGACGTTCGCCGATCTCGTCGAATTCACCTGGCGGCAACGCCAGCCTCGCGAGCGACGCAAGGCTGGTTCCTGAGGCGCCACGAGCAATGACCGCGCCCTACGACGTCAGCATCGTGATTCCGACACTGGATGACGATGCGACGCTCGTCAGCTTGCTTTCCACCATCCGGCACTGGCCGCGTCAGCCGCGCGAGATCATCGTCGCCGACGGCGCGTCGAGCCAGGCAGTGCGCGCCGCCTGCGCGCGTTACGCCGCCCGCTGGCTGCCGTCCGTTCCGGGCCGCGGCGTGCAGCTGATGAAAGGGGCTTCGCGCGCCAGCGGCTCGGTGCTCTGGTTCCTGCGCGTGGAAACCTGCCCCGACCGCGATGCGATCGAGGCGATCATCGAATCAGTCGATTCCGGCGCGCTCGGCGGTTGCTTCACGTTCCGCTTCAACGGACGCCCGCAGCCGATCAAGACGCTGCTCGAACGCTGCATCGCCTGGCGCGTGACGCGCGGCGTGCCCTACGGCGATCAGGGCCTCTACGTGTCACGCGAGGCTTTCGACGTGTGCGGCGGATTTGCACCGACGCCGATGTTCGAGGAAGTACCGCTGATACAGGCACTGCGCCGACAGGGACGCTTCGACGTGTTGCCGCTGCCGATCCTGGTCTCGGACCGCCGCTGGCATCGCGACGGCTGGCTGCGACGCACACTCGCGAATCGGTTCCTGGCAACGGCATTCGCGCTCGGTGTCGCGCCCGCGCGCCTGGCGCGCTGGACCGGCGGGTCGCGAAAGACGAGTGGGCGATCGCCGTCACAGTCGTCGGCGTAGCGCTCGCCGGCGTAGCAGGCGTCTGAGTATCCCGCCGCTCAGCGGCGCATGTCGTCGATCAGCTCGTCTTGCAGCCACTGCGCCAGCATGCGCGCCGCCGCTGTCGCGGCCGTCTCAGCGCCGATCTGCGCCGCCACCGTCTCGCAGACCGCTGCGAACGTCCCGCCGGCCTGCGCAAGCTGCAGCGCGCGCGATTCGAGTGCGTCGAGCGAGCGATAGCGGGTTTCGAGGCCGCGCCGCCAGGTGAGCCAGTGTCGCGGCGGCTTCTCGCCAGCGGGCGCCGGCGGTGTTTCCTCGTGGCTCAGCGCGCGCCAGATGAGCGGCGCGTTGGTCGAGAACGCCTGCAATCGCACCGACGGCTGCAACACGAACGCCAACTCGCCCCAGGTTTCCGGCGACCGGGACGCGAGCTCTGCGGCCGTGAAAGGCGAGCCCTCGGCCGCGTCGAACGCATGCGCCATGTTCGATTCCCACGATGCCAGCTCGGCGAGCGCGGGCTGCCCGCGCCAGGGGCTCGTCGTCGACAGGAACTGCGACAGCACGTCGCCGTACCAGCGCGCGCTGAAACTGTGCGAGGGATGGCCTTCCACGTAGACGCGTGCCATCTCGTCGAACTGTCGCTCGCCGAGCAGCCGCGCGAGCATCGGGAAGTTGTTCTCCAGTACTTCCACGAGGCGCGAACGATAGGCGTCGAAGTAGATGGCGAGGCGCACTGCGCGCGGCACGCGCGTGGTGCCGACGATGTCGGAGGCGAAGCCCGGTGCTCGCTCCATCACCAGCGCCTGGAAGTCGCGTTCCAGCCGATCGAGCTCCGGCCGGGCGCGCTCTTTCGGGTCGGGCGTCATCACGCGGCCTTCCCGGTCAGCATCACGCCGCCTGCTCGAGCGCGGCGGCGCACACGCGTCGCGCCGCGCTCAGCTCGTCCACCAGCACCTCGAGCGGCGGGATGTCCGCGTCGCGCTCGATCATGGTCGTGACCGGCCCGAAGCGCTCGATCGCGCGACGATAGAGACGCCACACCGCATCGACCACCGGGTGGTCGTGCGTATCGACGAGATGCGTGCCGTGGTCCTGGTGCCCGGCCAGGTGGATCTGCTGCACGCGATCCACCGGCAGACCCGCGAGGAACGCGTCAGCTTCGAATTCGTGGTTCACGCTGCTGACGTGCACGTTGTTCACGTCGAGCAGCAGCAGGCAGTCAGCCGCGGCGCACAGCTCGCGCAGGAACTCCCATTCGGTCATCGAGGAGCTGGTGTACGTCACGTAGCTCGAGACATTCTCGATTACCAGTCGCCGCCCGAGAAAATCCTGCGCCTCGCGGATGCGAGCCGCAACGTGTTGCAGCGCCTCGGACGTGTAGGGCAGAGGCATGAGGTCGTGAAGGTTTCGGCCGGCGACACCGGTCCAGCACAGGTGATCCGAGATCCAGCACGGCTCGATCGCCCGCGCCAGCTCGCGCACCTGCCGCAGATAGTCGTGGTCGAGCGGATCGGTGCTGCCGATCGACATCGACACACCGTGCATCGCCACCGGGTAGCGCTCGCGGATCCGCGCAAGCTTGTGCAGCGGCCGTCCGCCGGGCACGAGGTAGTTCTCGGTGAGCACTTCGAACCAGTCGATCGCCGGCGTGCCGGCGAGAATGGCTTCGTAGTGCACGGGCCGCAGGCCGAGCCCGAAGCCGAGATGCGGCGCGAGGGGCGGGTGCGGCGACAGGGACATGGGAAGAAAAACCCGGAGGGCACGACGCCCCCCGGGTTTCAGCGTTTCGACTTACTTCTTCTCGGCTGCCTTGGCCTTGGCAGCGTCGCACTCGGCCTGGGTCATCTCGACGTACCCCTTGCCGGCGCAGCTGTTCATTCCCTTGCACTCGTTCGTCGCGGTCTTGCAGGCGGACGTGCCCTTGCATCCGTTCACGCCTTCACACTTGACCTTGCCTTCCTCGCCGGCCACCGCCGTCGAGATGCTCACGGTCGAGAAGGCGAGAGCGGCCGCGGTCGCAAGCGCAACCCCCGAGAACTTCTTCATCGCGGACATGGATTACTCCTTCGATCTTGGAATTGCCGATGATCTGGACGCGTGGAGCGCACCCCACCGTGAAGGTGACCGGAATACGCGTCTCGTCCTTACAGTGTTGCTTGATTGTCGGGCCGCGCGTCCGGGTGCGAATGGTCGGGCTATCCCGGTTGGCCCGCAAGTCGTCAGAAGGCAACACCGGACCCGGATTGGCGATTTCAGGGACGAACGCGGGGTGAGTCGACGGGTATCAGGGCCGTACGGGCGTCTGCAGGATCTGGATGCAGCGCCGCAGGCTGCGACCGGTTTTCAGGCGTACTCCTGGCGCTGGATGTTCAGCTTGCGAATCCGGAAGCGCGTCGTGCTCGGCTTGAGGTTGAGCAGCCGGGCCGCGCCGTTCGGTCCTTCGATGACCCCCCGCGTCTGTCGCAGGACGGTGACGATGTGCCGGCGTTCGATCTCCTCGAGCGTCAGTGTGGATGCGACGCCGTTCGTGCCCAGCGCCGCGTCGGCGTGCGCCGGCGAAGGCGCGAGGTCACGCTGAGTATCCGTATCCGCGGCGTTGCGTCGCTGCTCCGCGCCGGCACCGGGCGTGGGCGCGGGTTGGCCAGTCTGCGGTCCGAGGTCCCAGTCGACGACCAGCAGTGGCCCCGGCGACAGCACCGCCGCGCGCTCGATCACGTTCTGCAGGTCGCGCACGTTGCCGGGCCAGTAGTGGCTGGTGAGCAGTCGCAGCGTCGCGGGTTCGATATCCGCGAACGCGCGGCCGAGCTTGCGTGACGCGCGCGCGAGGAAGTGGCGCGCGAGCGCCGGGATGTCCTCGCGCCGCTCGCGCAGCGGCGGCACCGTGAGCGGGAAGACGTTCAGGCGATAGTAGAGGTCGGCGCGAAAGCGCCCGTGGGCGACGTCCGCGGCCAGGTCGCGGTTGGTGGCCGCGATCACGCGGACGTCGACGCGCAGCGTTTTTGAGCTCCCGACCGGCTCGAACTCCTGTTCCTGCAGGACGCGCAGCAACTTGGTCTGCGTATCCGCCGGCAACTCGCTCACTTCGTCGAGGAACAGCGTGCCGCCGTCGGCGATCTCGAAGCGGCCGACGCGCCGCTCGGTCGCGCCCGTGAAGGCGCCCTTCACGTGCCCGAAGAGCTCGCTCTCCACCAGGCCCGCCGAGATCGCGCTGCAGTTGAGTTTCACCAGTGCACGGTCGCGGCGCGGGCTCGCCTCGTGAATCGCGCGCGCGATGAGTTCCTTGCCGGTGCCCGTTTCACCGTGGATGAGAACAGTGGTGTCGCCGCGCGCCACCTGTTGTACCGTGCGCAGTACGGTTGCGAGCGCCGGGGCCGATCCGACGATGTCATGGTGGTTGGAGCTTTCGGCGATCTCCTGCTGCAGGTACCGGTTCTCGTCCTGCAGGCGGGCCTGCAGCCGGCGAACCTCTTCGAGCGCGCGCTCCAGGTCCGCTGTGCGATCGGCTACGCGCCGCTCCAGGTCCTGGTTCGCCGCCTCCAGCTCGAGGCGCAGACGCGAGAGCGCGAGGTGCGCGTGCACGCGAGCGAGCACTTCCTCGTGCTGGAACGGCTTGCTGACGTAGTCCGCGGCGCCGGCCTCGAAGGCGCGCACTTTGTCGTGCACGTCGGAGAGCGCCGTCATGAAGATCACCGGGATCGATGCGGTGCGCGGCAGCGCCTTGAGGCGCTTGCAGGTCTCGTAGCCGTCGAGCCCGGGCATCATCACGTCGAGCAGCACCAGGTCCGGCAGCGCGTACTGAGCCTGTTCGAGAGCGCTCTCGCCGTCTCGCGCGACGAGAACCTTGAAGCCGGCGCTGCCCAGCACCTGCAGCAGAACGCCGACGTTGGTCGGCGTGTCGTCGACGACCAGGACCGTTGCGGTGACGGGTGCGCTCACTGCCGCGGCTCCGATTGCGGGCGCAGGAAGGAGCGGATGCCCTTCATATCGTAGTTGCGTGCCAGGGTACGCAGCGCTTCCAGGGCCGAAGGCGCGAGCGCCTGATCCCTTTCCATGCCGTCGAGGCGTGCGCTGAGCGCGCGCACGTCGCCCATCATCGCCAGCTCGTGCAGCTCGCTGGCCAGCGCGTCGGAAATGGCGGGCGGCCGTACGCCCGCCGAGGCCGGCGGCGCAGCGGGAGCGGCGGCAGTGCCGCGATGCGCGCCGGTGCCCGCACCATTGTGAGTCCACACCAGCCGCAGATGCCGCTCCAGGATCGCAACCACTTCGTCGAGTTTCACGGGCTTGGCCAGGAACGCGTCGGCGCCCGCCTGCTCGCATTGTGCGCGCGTCACGTCGAACGCACTGGCCGACAGCGCGACCACGGGAGTTGCCGCAAGCTCGGGCAGTGCGTGCAGGCGACGCGTGGCTTCGAAGCCGTCGAGCACCGGCATGACCAGGTCCATGAACACGAGGTCCGGACGCGTGTCACGGGCGATCGCGACGGCCTGGGCGCCGTCCGCGGCCTCGCGCACTTCGAATCCGAGCGAGCGCAGGAAGGTGCCGAGAATATGCCGGTTCTCGGTCTTGTCGTCGGCCACGAGAATCGAGCGCTTGCGGCCATCGTAGCCGGTGATCCGGTGCGCGAGGGGCGGGTTGTCTCCCGCCGATTCGCCTGCCTCCGCGGCGTCGATCTCCACCGTGAACAGACTGCCCTTGCCGACTTCGCTGCGCACCGTGAGCGCGCCGCCCATGCTGTCGACGAGCTTGCGGCAGATGGCCAGGCCGAGGCCGGTTCCTTCGACGTGCCGCTGATCCTGCGGCACCTGGTGGAAGGGCTCGAAGATCTTCTCGAGATTCTCAGCGGCGATGCCGATGCCGGTGTCCTCCACCTCGAAGCGCAGGCGCGCGCGCCCGTCGGCGCCGTCGACGCGACCGATGCGGAACTGGACGCGCCCGCGGTCGGTGAACTTGACGGCATTGCCGAGCAGGTTGATCAGCACCTGGCGCAGCTTGCGCTGATCGGCCTCGATGGACGCGGGCAGGCGCCCCTGCGTCTCGTAGGAGAACGCGAGCCCCGCCTGCGTCGCCCGGATCCGCGCGACGTCGGCAACTTCGCGCAGCAGGCTGTCGAGCGGGAAGCGCGAAACCTCGAGCTCGATGCGGCCCGCCTCGATCTTGGCGAGGTCGAGCACTTCGTTGATCAGCGTCAACAGGTGCTCGCCGCAGCGCTCGATCGCCTCGACGCTCTCGCGTTGCTGCTGGCCGAGCGCGTCGTCGCGGCGCAGGAGCTGCGCGTAGCCGAGAATCCCGTTGAGCGGCGTGCGCAGCTCGTGGCTCATGCTCGCGAGGAAATCGCTCTTGGCGCGGTTCGCCGACTCGGCGGCTTCCTTCGCATGCTGCAGCGCCGCCTCCGCGCCCTGGCGAGCGAGCGCGTTGGCGACGATCTCGCCCAGCAGACGCAGCAGCTTGATGTCCTCCTCCTCCCAGGCGTGCTCGTGATCGAGCGAGTGGAAGGCGATGGCGCCCAGCGGGCGCATGCCGTAGGCCATTGGCACCATCGGCACCACGACGGCGGAGACTGCGCCCATCTTGGCCATCAGTCGTCGCAGGCCGGCCATGTGCGGCGGCAGTTCCTCGCGCCTTGGCGCGAACAGCACCTCGTTGCGCAGGAAGTGAGCGAAGATCTCGGGCGCTTCCTCCTGCAGCACGGCTGGAACGACCTCGCGCGAGGGCGCGACGCCCGGCGCCACCCATTCGTGAGCCAGGCGCGCGCTCGCGCCGTCCGGCGTCAGGCGCAGGACGCGCGCCCGGTCGCTGCCGGCGAAGCGCGCCACGTTGCCGATCGCGGCCTCGATCTCGCGATCGATGTCGGGCAGCTCGATGCTGACGAAGCGCGTCGAAATGCTGGTGATGAGGGCTTCGAGCTCCACGCGGCGCTGCAGCGTCGCGTTCGCCGCGCGCAGGTCGGAATCGATCTGCTCGCGCCGGATCTCGGCGCCGACGCGCGCCGCGAAGATGCGCAGGGTGCCGAAGTCGCGCTCGCGCCAGACGATCGGCTCGGTGTGGATGACCGCGAGGTGGCCGAAGACGGAACCGTCCGCTGCCTGCAACGGGATCGCGAGGTAGCTCTCCGCGCCGATGGCGCGCTCGGCCGGATAAAGGTCCGAGACCCCGCTGTCGAACGAGACGATCTCACCGCCGAGCACGCGCTCGCACGGCGTGCCGGCGAGGTCGTACTCGACGTCGTTGTCGATGCCGCTGCCGTTCCAGAACGCCAGCACCCGGACGTGCTTCTGATCGGCGCTGAAGCGCGAGACGAACGCAAAACGCGTGCCGAGCGCCTGCGCGAGGCTGCGGACCAGCGCGTGAAAGAAGCCCACGCCGGTCTCCGAGGCGGTGCCCTCGTCGATCAGGCGCAGCAGCTCGAGATCGTTGCCGGTGGTCATCTTCAGTGAACCGTTCCGATCCTCTGCGGCGCGCCGCACGGCGCGCTCAATGACTTCTTTCTTACTGGGCACTCAATGCTACTCCACGGCCGCACGCTCCGGCGCGGCGCTCACGTCCCTGCGTCCCGCAAACCTTCAGATCGCGACTGGCGCCGCCTCCCGGCCGCTGCCGGTCGCGGTCCGCGATCGGCCGAGCAGGTAGTCCAGCGACAGCTTGCCGGGCCCGTAGAGCGCTACGGTGAGCAGCATCACTCCCCACAGCACGTGCTGCGCCAGCGCAGCCTCCATGCCCTCTTCCAGCAACACGTGCGCATACGAGACGACGGCCATGGCGTTGACCGCGAACAGGCCGAGTGCGCCCAGGCGGCTCGCGAATCCCACGATCAGCAGGATCGGGAACAGCAGTTCGCCTGCCGTGCCGAGCATTGCAGCGGCGGACGGCGGCAGCAGCGGCGTGCGGTATTCGTTCTCGAACAGCCACAACGTCTGGTCCCAGGAGTTGAGCTTGAGCCATCCGGCCTTGAGAAACTGCCAGCTCACGTACCAGCGCAGTGCGAGCGCCAGGAGCGGCTGGAGGGGATTGAGAGCGCGGGCCGCGATCAGGTTCGGGGCCAGCACCTTGCTCAGCGCACTCATTGGGAATCTCCAATCAGGTGGAAATCGACGATCGCTCCGGCGGCCACGCAGCGCTGCAGGACGGTGGCGGCGTCGAAGCCGGGCCCTTCCGTTGCCGCGCCTGCCTCGTCCATTGTGCCGTTCGCTGCCTCGATGGCCGACGCGAGCGCGCGGCCGGCGCCCAGCGCCGCGAGAAATGCGAACTCCGCGGTGTCGAGGCGGCGCAGCTCCACTCCCTCGGACGTGCGCAGAACCAGCACTCGTTCGGTGCCGCTTGCGAGGTCGATGGTCTGCGCGGCATCCGCTTCCGGCTGGTTCGCGTTCCAGATCGTCAGCACGGGGAACGGCGAGGAGACGAGGCGCGCGGCGGGATGCAGCATGAACGCGAGCCGGTCGTACTGGTTTTCGGCGACGCCACGCAGGCTGGAAAGGTCGAGCGGCCGGTGATCGGCGGCGACCATGGCTTCCTGCAGCGCCGACTCGAGCCGCGCGACGTCGGCGAAATACGCATACTCGGTCGTCGCGAACCGCTGCTGCAGGTAGCCGGTGAGGCGCGCCCCCACGTGATGAAGATTGCCGGAGGTGGACGGGAACTGCGCGCGGTACTCAAACGCGAGCTGGCGAAAGTAGTCCTCGCCGACGAGGCGTTCGAGCACGGGGAAAGCGGCGCGCAGGGTCGCGAGGAAGCCTTCGCGCGAGTTGTTGCGATAGATACGCAGGCGAGCCGCCGGGTCGATGCCGTTGGCGACCACCTGGCTGGCGATGCCGTCGGTCACGGCACGCTCGGCCAGGGCGGCGCCGAAGGCGCGTTGCAGCTCACGCAGCGAGGGCACGTGCCTGCTCCCGTACCGCGTCGGCCTTGTGCGCTTCTGCCACCAGCACGTCCAGCGTTGGAATGTCCGTGTCCCATTCGATGAGCGTCGGCACGTTGCCGAACCGGCGCACCGCATCGGCGTACAGCGCCCACACCTCGGCGCTCACGTGCGTGCCGTGCGTATCGATGAGGATTTCGCGCCCGTCGCAGTCGTTGCGCGCGTGGCCGGCGAGATGGATCTCCTGCACAGCCTTCACGGGAACGCCGGCGAGGAAGGCGCGCGCGTCGAAGCCGTGGTTGTGCGCGCTGACGTGGATGTTGTTGACGTCGAGCAGCAGGGCGCAGCCCGATTCGAAGGCGAGCGCGGCGAGGAATTCCCACTCGCGCAGGGCCGAGCAGGTGAACTCGAGGTAGCTCGAGACGTTCTCGATGAGGATCTGCCGCCCGAGACGGTCCTGCACCTCACGCACGCGCGCGACCACGTGGCGCAGCGCCTCTTCCGTGTACGGCAACGGCAGCAGATCGTTGAAATGAGTGCCCAGGACGTGGCCCCAGGACAGGTGCTCGGAGACCAGGGCCGGTTCGAAGCGCCGCACGATGCGCGCGAGCTCGGACAGGTGCGCGCGATCGAGCGGATCGGTCGAGCCGAGCGACAGGCCGACGCCGTGCAGGCTGAGCGGGTACTCGGCACGCAGGCGCTCGAGGAACGCAGGCTGCGAGCCGCCGGCTGCGAAATAGTTCTCGCTGTGGGCCTCGAGCCAGCCGACGGTCGGTCGCTGCTCGAGAATCGCGCGCTGATGCTGCGCCCGGAGCCCGATCCCGGCTCGCACCGGAATCGGTTCCGGGGACAGTGCGTGCGTTGTCGCGTCGCGCGACATTACTTCGCCGCGGTGCTTCCGCCCACGATGCGATCGCAGGTGCCCTTCGGCAGGGATACCCACTCCTTGGCGTCCTTGTCCTTCTTCGCCTGGCCGGCGCACGAATGGCCGTTCGCGGCGCAGTCGTTCTTGCCCGCCTTGGCCACGCCGTAACACTTCTCCATCTCGGGCTTGTCCGCGGCCTGCGCGCTCATGCCGATGGCGAGCAGGCTGCCGACGGCAGCGGCGAGGACTGAGGTCTTCAGGGTCATTTCAGTTCGCTCCTACAGTGGTTGTCGATGCGTTTGTCAGGTTGAATCGTTGTCAGCTTTACAGCCCGGACACCGGCCGGCGTTCAGGCGCCGATACGGAGATTGCAACGCCTGTGCCACGAGAAGACCGCCCGAACGAAGGGCTTATTGCGCCACGGCCACCGTCGATTGCGGGTTTCCCACAGCGGATGGTGGCGCAGGATCGGGTCGTTGCGGAAGATGGCGGCTCGTCTATCCCGCTCCGGCCCCGGCCGGCGGGTCCAGCAACGGTCCCATCCGATCGAGGCTCGCTGCATGCTGTTCGATGCCCAGGTCCTGGCTTTCTGCGCCGTCGCGGCCCTCGTCACGATGAGTCCCGGCCCGGATACCTTTCTGGTCATCCGCAATACCCTGGGTAGTGGGGCGCGGGGCGGCATTGCGACGGTGCTCGGCATCGTCTGCGGCGGAAGCGTGCACGCGCTACTCGCCGCGCTCGGCCTGACGCTCATCCTGGTGCAATCGGCGCAGGCCTTCTTCTGGGTGAAGCTGGTCGGCGCGGCCTATCTCGTCTACCTGGGCGTGCAGAGCCTGCGGCAGGGAATGAGGCGAGGGAAGAACGACGCGGCGCTACAGGCTTCGCGCGTCACGTCGCGCTGGCGCGCGTTCGGCGAGGGCTTCGTGACCAACGCGCTCAACCCGAAGGTCGCGGTGTTTTACTTCGCGTTCCTGCCGCAGTTCATCTCGCCCGACGATCCGGTGGCGTTGAAGTCAGTGATGCTCGCGGGAATTCACTACGCGATGGGACTCGTCTGGCTCTCCGGTGTCGCGTTCGCCGTAGCGCGCGCCGCGCGCCTGCTCACGCGGCCCGCCGTGCGCCGGGGCCTGGACATCGTGACCGGCTCGATCTTCACGGGATTGGGCCTGAAGCTCGCGCTCGAGCACCGGTGAACCGGGAAGGGGCAGGAAAAGGGGTCAGACCCCTTTTCCCGTGCCGCGTCAGCACCACGGCCGCAATGCAGCGGCCACGTCGACGAGCGCTTCCACGTCGTAGTTGTCCGCGTCGGCGAGGCGGAACGCCGTGACGCCGTTGGGCAGCAGCACGACGAAGTTGCCGCCGTAACCTTCCATGTACGGCAGCTGGCGAGTGCAGCGCCCGTTCAGCCGATACGGCAGCGACCAGAAGGACATCGAATACAGATGAACGCCGGCGGAGCTGCGCTCGCCGGTGCGCAAGCCCCTGCCGGTTCGAAACAGCGCGCCGTCCAGGGCCGTGGCACTGAGCAGCTGCACGCCGTTGTGGCGGCCGCCGTTCTGCAGGAGCGCCGACACCTTGGCGACGTCGTCGATCGTGGGATACAGCCCGATGCCCATGAGCGCAATGCCGGGCGCGCCGCTGGCTTCGTCGGTGTGCATCATCGGCGCATGGCGAATTCCGATGGGCTCGAAGACTTCGCGCAGCATCATGTCCCACAGGCGGGCGTCGGGACCCTCGCGGCTCGCGAGGAAGTTCTGCATCGCCACCGCCAGCACGAACGTCTGCGTGGTGTTGTAGCGGAACACCTCGCCCGGACCCCAGGCGTAGTCGCCCTGGCCGAATACCGCGCCGAGCTTGTCATCCTCGCTCGCTACACTCGACCAGGCGCCGAGCGTCACCGCGTTCTCGTCGGCGAACGGATCGACCGCCAGGGGATTCTGGTTGCCATCGCCGACGCCGGTCGCCATGTCGATGACGTGGATGAAACGCACGTCGCTCCAGCCGTCGTGCGCGGCCGTGATCGGCACGTAGTCGGCGATGCGCGCCTGCAGCACCTCGTCGCCGTACTTCTGCGCGAGGCGCAGCAGCGAGAGCGCGGCACCCATGGACTTGGTGAGCGAGAAAGCGCCATGGCGCATGAACTCGCAATACGGATAGTCGCCGTAGCGCGTCGCGCAGGCGCCCGTGTATGCAACGCCGTCGGCGACGATGCCCGCGGCACTGGCGTCGACGGGGGCAAGCCCGCGCAGGAATGTCTGCCACTGCGCCGTGGCGCTGGCACCGGCGAGCTGCGCCCAGGAACGCAGCGGAGTCAGCGCGGCCCGCTCGGCCCGGAAGTCGTCCTGCGCGCGGATCGCATCGACGACGCCGCCGGGAACGTATTGCGCTTCGAGCCGACCCCAGAAGTCGTTGCGGTTCCAGGAGGCCGTTTCCTGCACCACCTGGAAGCGCAGCGCGGAGATGCGGCTGGCGTCGTAGAGGAACGTCGCGAGGCCGTTGTGTGCCTCGTTCGTCATGTCGTTGGCGAGCACGAACGGAAACGAAGCGCGCGACCAGCCGCCATCGGCGGCTTCGGACCAGACGCGTCCGGGCGACAGGATCACGCGCCAGTTGCTGCGGCCCGCCGCCCGCTCGAGGATGCCGCGCTCGATGGGGACCAGATAGCCGTCGATGGTCGTGAACTGCGCACTGAAGCCGGGGAACTGCAGCAGCCCGTTCTGCCCGTAGTTGGAATCGAAAGTCGTGCCGGACATCGGTTGCTCGGCAACCGTGACGCGCCCTTCGAACGCGTGCGCCGCCGGTGCTGCAGAGCTCGCGGCAACCGGCTGCGCGCCGTCGAAAGGCATGTAGTAACTGTTTGCGATCGGCGAGCTCGCTGACTGGGTCGATGCGAGCATTTCCTCGGCAGTGAGCAGCGCGCGCTTGGTTGCTCCGGGCGCCGGTGGCGCAGGTGTGGGAGCCGCGGGCGGAGGCGCCGAAGCGTCGTCGTCGGAGCCGCCGCCACCGCCGCCGCATGCGCCGAGCGCGAGCGTTGAGGCGACGACGCACAGGCGAACGAGATCACTGACCCGCGCCCGGCGATGCCCCGCGGGCCCGAAGACGGATCGGCTGACTCCCTTCTCCCTCATTGCCGCTTCATTGTTCTTGTTGGTCTGCGGCACGTATGCGCTACAGCGGGTGCAGAATGCAAGCGTCTCGCGTGGCGGACGGCAGCGCGTCCGGGTACGTGCGGGATTCGTGCCGACCGTCGGCACCCATGTACAACACCGTGGAATCGAACTCGGGATGCGGCGCGAATGTCAGCACGGCGCCCGGGGCGCGCCGGCGCGGACGACGATGCCTCGCAGCCATTCTCGCGCTCTCACGCAACGTCCGTTTCATGGAACCTCCGGAAAAGAATCTGCTCTTCACGTCAGCCTTCCGCTCGCATCAGCTCATCCGCGACCGGCAGTGCGGGCACGCTCTCGACACCGGCGATCGGCGAATGCGCCTCGACCCGGTTGCGGCCATTGCCCTTGGCGCGATACAGCGCGGTGTCGGCGGCGTGGATCAGCTCCTCGATGGCGTAGATGCGATCGGGGAGGGCGGTGGCCACGCCGGCACTGATCGTCACGCGGTCCGCAACGGGCGAAACCGCGTTGGGGATGGCGAGTCGCCAGATGTTCCGGCGCAGCCGGTCCGCAAACAGCCAGGCCCGGCGCGCATCGATGCCGGGCAGTACGATCGCGAATTCCTCGCCGCCGTATCGTGCGGCCAGGTCGCCGGCGCGGCGGAACGTCTTGTCCACTGCCTGGGCCACGCGCTTGAGCGTGTCGTCGCCGCGAGCGTGCCCGTACGTGTCGTTGAAACGCTTGAAGCCGTCGATGTCGCACAGGATCAGCGACAGGGGCTGGCGCTCGCGCAGGCAGCGGCGCACTTCGCGCGCCAGCACCTCGTCGAAGTGACGCCGGTTCGCGATCCCGGTGAGGCCGTCGATGCTCACCAGCTTCAGCAGCTGGGCGTTGGCCTCCTGCAGCTGGATACGCGTGGTGTTCAGTTCGCGGTTGCGCGCCTCGAGCACCGCGGTGCGCTCGCGCACCCGCTCCTCGAGCTGCTCGCGCGCGTAGTTCAATGCCTCTTCCATCTTCTGCCGCTCGGTCAGCTCGCGCTTGAGCGCCTGGGTGCGTTTTTCCACCTGCGCGCGCAGCACGCGGTTCCACAGGGAAAGGCCGATGAGCGAGAAAACGAAGACCGCCAGGCCAATGGCGATGCCGAGCCAGACGGCGGTGCGCAAGCCGAGAATCTGGTCGAGCGCGGCAGCGCCGGCGACCTGCGGCACTGCAAGGACAGCCGCCGCGCCTATCGATGCGGCAGCCATTTGCGACCAACGCCTCGGCAAGGAGATCCCCTTAACTCTTCTTGGTGGACCCGATCACTCGGGGAGCGAGAATACAGAGCGGGTCACACGACGATTGCGCGCACGATCACAGATTGAATCGCGTCCGCCGGCGCTCGCGACCGATATGTCAAAGTTGAACGGAGCGTTGGGAAGGCGGTCCCAACTCGGGTTGTTGACGCCCCTCAGGGGGTCGCGGACACTCGCTTCCCCACCGATGAAGGGATGATTCATGACCGGGATCACACCGGAGCCGCAGGCCGGCCGGTTCGCTCGTTTTCGCGATTTCTACCCCTTCTACCTGAGCGAGCACAGCCATCCGACCAGCCGCCGCCTCCACGTGATCGGCACCAGCCTGGTCATCGGCACCGTGCTCGCCGCGCTGCTCACGCAACGCTACGCACTGTTCTGGTTTCTACCTCTCGTCGGTTACGGTTTTGCGTGGGTCGGGCACTTCTTCTTCGAAAAGAACCGGCCGGCCACCTTCAAGCACCCCTGGTACAGCCTCGCCAGCGATTTCGTGATGTTCAAGGACGTGGTCACGGGACGAATCCGGTGGTGAGGGGACGCGCCAGGAGCACGGGGTGCGCCCGGTGGTGACACGCCGCATCGATCGCGTCTTCGAGCAGCGCCTGGCCGGGTTGGTGAACAGCGGCCAGAAACGCGTCCTGCAACGCGGTCTGAAAGGGGTGGAAAAGGAATCCCTGCGCGTCACGCCGGACGGGCGCATTTCCCAGGCGCCACACCCCGAGGCACTCGGCTCAGCGCTCACCAACGAACACATCACCACCGACTATTCCGAAGCGCTCATCGAGCTGGTGACGCCCGCGTTCTCTCAGAGCTGGGAGTTGTTGCAGTACTTGTGCGACCTGCACCAGTTCGTGTATCGCCATCTCGACGATGAGTTGCTGTGGGCCACCAGCATGCCGTGCATCGTCAAGGGCGACAGCTCGATCCCGATCGCGCAATTCGGCAGCTCGAACATCGGGCGCATGAAGACTGTGTATCGCAACGGCCTGGGATATCGCTACGGCCGCATGATGCAGGCGATCTCGGGCGTGCACTTCAACTACTCGTTCGCGCAGCACTTCTGGCCCGTGTACCAGGACGTGGTGCGCGCGAAGCGCGGCGGCCAGGACATGATCTCGGACGCCTACTTCGCGCTGCTGCGCAACTACCGTCGCTACGGCTGGCTGGTGCTGTACCTGTTCGGCAACTCGCCGGCCGTGTGCAAGTCGTTCTTCGGTGGCCGCGAAGTGACGCTGCCCCTGCTCGACAGCGGCACGGCCTACGGGCCGCACGCAACGTCTCTGCGCATGAGCGACCTCGGCTATCGCAACAAGAACCAGTCGGGCGTGAACATCTCGGTGAACAGCCTCGAGCACTACATGCGCGACCTGAGCCGGGCGATCACGACGCCGAATGCGGACTACGAGCGCATCGGCGTGCAGGTCGACGGCCAGTGGCGCCAGCTCAACACCAACCTTCTGCAGATCGAGAACGAGTACTACGCTTTCATCCGCCCGAAGCGCGTCGCGCGCTCCGGCGAGCGCCCGACCAAGGCGTTACGGCGCGCGGGCGTCGAATACGTGGAGGTGCGCGCACTCGATGTGAGCGCCTTCGATCCGGTGGGCGTGAACCAGAACAAGCTGCGCTTCCTCGAGGCGTTCCTCGCGCTGTGCGTGCTCAAGGAGAGCGCGCCGCTCGAGCCGTCGGAGCAGCTCGAGTACGACGCCAACCACGTGATCGTCGCGCGCGAAGGGCGCCAGCCGGACCTCATGCTCAAGCGTGACGGGCGCGACTATTCGATGCGCACGTGGGCGCGCGAGATCCTCGACGAGATGCAGGGCGCGTGCGAGCTGCTGGACGAGGGTGACGACAACAAGCCGTATGCCGCCGCGCTCGCAGTGCAGGCCGCGAAGACCGACGATGTGGCGCTCACCCCTTCGGCGCGGCTGCTGCTCGAGATGAAGACCACGGGCGAGTCCTTCTTCGACCTGGCGCTGCGCATGTCGGCGCAGCACAAGGCGTACTTCCTCGGTCTCTATCCGCCGAACGAGCAGCGCTTGCGCGAACTCCGCGACCAGGCCGACGAGAGCCTGCAGGCGCAGGCGCGCGTCGAGGCGAGCGATCGGATACCGTTCGAGCAGTACCTGCACGAATACCTTGCGGAGTGAAGCCCCACGCCCGCGTCGTCGCGCGCGCGTCGTGGCAGGAGAGGGCTGATGATAAAGCTGCACTACCATCCGATTTCAACCTACGCGCGGCGCGTATGGATGGCGCTGCTGGAAAAGCAGATCCCGCACGAGCTGGTCCAGGTGGACCTCCTGACGCGCAAGAATCGCGATCCGGACTTCCTCGCTCTGAACCCCTATGGCCGCGTACCGTGCCTCGAAGAAGGCGGCCACGTGCTCTACGAGTCCAACGCGATACTCATGTATCTCGAGGCGACGCACCCCACGCCCGCGCTGGTGCCGCCCGACGCGCGCGGCCGCTCGCTGGTTGACATGCACATGCGCCTGTGCGACCTGCAATTCGCGCGCAATGCCGAAGCGATCATCGTGCCGAAGCGCTTCATGCCGAAGGAGCGCTGGGACGAATCCGCGTTCGCGGCCGCACGCAAGAAGATCGAGCGGCACCTGGCGACGATCGAGCAGCAGCTCGGCAGCGGCGACTACCTCGTGGCCAGCCGCTTCACACTGGCCGATGTTGCCTACGCGCCCTTCCTGCACTTCCTGCCGATCATGGACATCGAGCCGCCGCGTGCCGTAGCCGCGTGGAGCAGGCGCGTGCTCGCTCGTCCCAGTGCGGAACAGACCGTGCCGGCCCTCTAGAATGGCTTTGACGCACGCGCAGCGGCCCTTCTGGCCGCCCGCTGCCGCTCGCAGGTCGAAGCGACCTTTGATCCCGGCGTGCCGACCTTCGGTCCTGACCGGCGAGGCGAGCTGACGCGGGAAAACTAGACTGTCGAAATCGAACGACCATCGACAACGAATCAACGACTCTCGAGGGAGCTGCGTGAGCAACCTGAATCCGCGCGTCGATGAGTACATCGCGAAGAAGGCCGATTTCGCACGTCCCATCCTCGAGCACATCCGCAAGCTGGTGCACGAAGCGGCGCCCGGCATCGAGGAGACGATCAAATGGGGCGTGCCGCACTTCGAGCTCAAAGGCATGGTGTGCGGCATGGCGGCGTTCAAAGCCCACTGCGCGCTGGGTTTCCGGCATCACGAGCTCGTCGTCGGCGAAGCGAGTTCCGAAGCAGATTCTGCGATGGGCAACTTCGGACGCATTACGAAAGTCGCCGACCTGCCGCCGAGGAAGGCGCTGCTGGCATACGTGAAGAAGGCGGTCGCGCTGAACGAATCGGGCGTGAAGGGCGGCATGGCAGCGCGGCCGAAACCGGATCCGAACCGCAAGGTCGCCGTACCGGCGGATCTCGCTGCGGCCTTCAAGCGCAGCGCGAAGGCGAAGAAGACGTTCGACGGCTTCAGCTACACGAACAAGAAGGAATACGTCGACTGGATCACCGAGGCGAAGCGCGAGGCGACGCGCAAGGAACGCCTGGTGACCGCCGTGGCCTGGATGGCCGAGGGTAAAGCGCGGCACTGGAAGCATCAGCGCCACTGAGAAGTGCGGGCGCCGCGAGGTCGCGCCGTCCTCTGGTTGGTGGCTCAACGGCCACGCGAGCGCATTGCGTGAGCCACGAGCTCGAGCAGCAGCCACCAGCCTGCTGCGAGAAGCGCAACCGCAGGGATCGCGGGGTGCTCGACCGTACCGATCAGCACAAACCGACCGCGATTCTCCGGCTGGCGCGCAGCCAGCTTCCGGTACAGGGCGGCGAGACCGACGGGTGTCCGCCCGAAAAGTGTCCGCTGAGTGTCCGGTGTCCGGGACTGGACAGCCGCCGCACGTGCTCGCCGGATCGTCAGTTTCACGAAATAGTCAACTGATTCAGCGTGTTGAGACCCCGGGCTCGCGCTGGCACGGCCCGTGCAATTCCCGCTGCGAGAATCGAATTCGGACATCAAACCAAATCGACCCGACAGCGAATCGAACGGACCAGCGAACAGAACGGATCAGACAGAGGAGCTGCGACCATGACGAACACCACCACGATCTCCCGGACCCGCACCGCCCTCGTTGCGACGCTCCTGCTCGCGGCCGCTCCGTTCGCCTTCGGTGGCAAGCCCTCCATGCCCGCCGCCGGGGAAATCCAGACGATCGGTCACGTCGTCGTGACCGCGCCGCGCCTGAACCCGAGCATCCGCTCGATCGCGGACCTCGGCACGATGACGGTCACCGCCCATCGCGATGTGCTGGTGGCCGACCTTGGCAGCATGACCGTGACGGCGAAGACCGTGACGCTGGCTGACCTCGGCTCGATGACGGTCAGTGCCCCGCGCGCTGTGGCACTCGCGAACCTGGGCGAAATGACGGTCGAAGCGCGCCGCATCGTGGTGGTCGCACGCAACGAAGCGTCGCCCGCAACGCTGGCGCCGTTCTGATCGCGGCCCGGCACAGCACACCGACGGAGCTTCAGAGAACTGATCGCTGACCGACCGCGGCACCGAACGACAGCGTCATGACCCACGTCCACACCGCCCGAATTTTCCTCGCCGCGGCGCTCGCCTCAGCCCTGTGTTGGCAAGCGAGCGCCGCGGCCGCGTCTGCCAGCACCTACGGCGTGCGCGCGACGTTCGAGTCCCGTCACTTCATCCTGGAGATGCGCCTGCCCCTGCTGTGCCTGCGCCTGGTGGGCGAGATCACTGATCCGCCCCCTGCGATCGCCGTTCCGTTCCCTGCGATCGCCGTTCCGTTCCCTGCGGTCCCCGGCTTCATCATTGCCAGCGCATACTCGTTCGCCTGCGAAGCCTGCCCCCGCGCATCGGGCGCGAGGAGGTGGTCGTGAAAGGAGCTTCCATTCTGAAACTGCGCCTGGGCGGAGAACAGCAACACGGTATCCGCGACACGTCCTCGCAGGATGTCGCGATCGATCCCAAGCCGGCACGGCAGCGTCGCCTCCGCATCGTCATCAGTGCCGGCGTTGCGGCGGCGGTACTCCTGCTGCTCGCCGTGCCGGCCATCCTTCGCTGGATCGACGCGGAGGTCAGCGTGGCGCGCGAAGGCGTGCGCATCGCCAAGGTCACGCGCGGCCACTTCATCCGCGACGTGTCCGCGCAGGGCACGGTGGTCGCGGCCGTGAGTCCGACGGTCTTTTCGCCGGCGCCCGGCACGGTGACCTACTCCGCGCAGGCCGGCGACACGGTGAAGAAGGACCAGGTGCTCGGCTCGATCGACAGCCCGCAGCTGCAGAACGAGTACGACCGCGAGCGCGCCTCGCTCGAAAGCCTGGAGATCGCCGTGCAGCGCCAGAGCATCGAGACGCGCCGCGAGCTGCTCACCAACCAGCAGACCAGCGACAACGCCGGCGTCGCCATCAAGGCGGCCGAGCGCGAGCTCAAGCGCGCCGAGGACGCCTGGCAGGCGCGCGCCATCAGCCAGCGCGACTGGGAGAAGGCGCAGGACGATCTCACCACCGCGCGCCTCGCGCACGACCATGCGATCCAGAACGCCGCGCTCGCCAAGGACAGTCTCGAGTTCGAGCTGAAGACCGCGCGCCTGGATCGCGACCGCCAGCGCCTGCTGGTGCAGGATCTCAAGCGCCGCGTCGACCAGCTCACCATCCGCTCGCCGGTCGACGGCATGGTGGGCACGCTCGCAGTCAACCAGAAGGGCACCGTCGTCGAGAACGGCGCGCTGCTCACCGTGGTGGACCTGACGGCCTTCGAGGTCGAGTTCCAGGTGCCGGAGTCCTACGCCGACGACATCAACCACGGCATGAGCGCCGAAGCGATCTACGCCGGCAAGACCTACGCCGCGCGCGTCACCTCGATATCGCCGGAAGTGCGCCAGAACCAGGTGACCGGGCGCCTGCGCTTCGACGGCGACGTGCCGCCGGGCCTGCGCCAGAACCAGCGCGTCTCGACGCGCATCGTGCTCGAGTCGCGCGACAACGTGCTCAAGGTGCAGCGCGGACCGTTTGTCGATTCGGGCGCCGGCCGCGTCGCCTACCTGGTCGACGACGGCGGGCTGGCGCGGCGCACGCCGGTCGCGCTCGGCGGCAGCAGTATCTCGGAGGTCGAGATCGCCTCGGGCCTGAGCGAGGGCGACGAGATCATCATCTCCAGCACCGATTCGTTCGAGGACGCCAAGGTGGTGCGCCTCGTCGATTGATCCCGGCCGCAGCCCGCGCCCTGCAGAACGCCCAAGAAGGCTGCGCCGACGACGAAGAACGGACGACAGCGGAACCGCGGACAAACAGAGGAATCGCCATGCTCGAAATGCAGCACATCAGCAAGGTCTACCGTACCGAGCTCATCGAGACGCACGCCTTGCGCGACTTCAACCTCAAGGTCGACGAGGGTGAGTTCGTCGCGGTCACCGGTCCTTCCGGCTCGGGCAAGACCACGTTCCTCAACATCGCGGGGCTGCTGGAGACTTTCGACACCGGCACCTACAAGCTCGACGGCGTGAGCGTCAACGAGCTGTCGGACGATGCGCGCTCGCGCATCCGCAACCAGAAGATCGGTTTCATCTTCCAGAGCTTCAACCTGATCCCGGACCTGGACCTGTACGACAACGTCGACGTGCCGCTGCGCTACCGCGGCTTCAACGGCGGCGAGCGCAGGCGTCGCATCACGCAGGCGCTCGAGCTGGTCGGCCTCGCCTCGCGCATGAAGCACGTGCCGGCGCAGCTCTCCGGCGGTCAGCAGCAACGCGTGGCGATCGCGCGCGCGCTGGCAGGCGAGCCGCGCTTCCTGCTGGCGGACGAACCGACCGGCAACCTCGACTCGCTGATGGCGCGCCAGGTGCTCGACCTGCTCGAAGAGATCAACCGCAGCGGCACCACGGTAGTCATGGTCACGCACGACTCGGAGCTGGCGCGCCGCGCGCACCGCAACGTGCAGGTCATGGACGGCAAGGTCACGGACCTGCGGCCCTACGAGCCGCGGCCGCTGGCGGAAGGCGGTGAGCGGGCCGCACTGGCCTGAAGGGGGCGATCATGTTTGCTTATCACCTGCGCCTCGGCCTGAAGAGCCTCAAGCGCAATCCCGTGCTCACGGCGCTGATGATCGGGGCCATCGGCCTCGGCGTCGGCGTGTGTCTCACGATGCTGAACGTCTTTTACCTGGTCTCCGGCAATCCGATCATCCACCGCAACGACGTGCTGTACGCGGTGACCATGGACGGCTGGAACCCGGCCGAGCCGCGCGACGACGACAACCCGCACCTGCCGCCGACCGAGCTCACCTGGCGCGAGGCGCAGGCGGTGCTCGCGTCCGACATCCCCGACCGCACCGTCGTCATGCACAAGGGTGTGTTCGTGGTGGAACCCGGCGACGAGAACAGCGACGTCAAGCCCTACATCATCGAGGCGCGGCTCACCCCCGGCGACTTCTTCCCGATGTTCGACGTGCCGTTCCAGTACGGCGGCGGCTGGGACGAGCGCGCCGACGCCAACGCCGATGCGGTGGTGGTGCTCAGCAAGAAGACCAACGACAAGGTGTTCGGCGGCGAAAACAGCGTCGGGCGCACGGTCAAGCTCGACGAGCGCGAGTACCGCGTGGTCGGGGTGCTGGAGGACTGGCGCCCGGTGCCTAAGTTCTACGACCTCAACAACGGCTCCTTCGACGAGATCGAAGAGGCGTTCGTGCCGTTCGGCCGCAGCGAGATGCTGGAAACCCAGACCTCCGGCAACACCAACTGCTGGAAGCCGGAAGCGGTCAATTCCTACCGCGAGTTCCTCAACAGCGAGTGCGTGTGGATCCAGGCGTGGGTGGAACTGGGTAGCACCGACGAGGTCACGGCGTTCCAGACCTTCCTCGACGGTTACGTCGCCGAACAGAAGAAGCTCGGGCGCTTCCAGCGGCCGCTCAACAACCGGCTGACGCGCGTGCAGCAGTGGCTGGTGGACAACGAGGTGGTCTCGGACGACAACCGCGTGCTGCTCGGTATCGCCTTCATGTTCCTGGGGGTGTGTCTGCTGAACACGGTGGGCCTGCTGCTCGCCAAGTTCTCGGGCGCCGCCGCGCAAGTCAGTCTGCACCGCGCACTCGGCGCGAGCCGCGGGTTGGTCTTCCGCCAGCACATCACCGAGGTGGGGATGGTCGGGCTGGGCGGCGGCGTGCTCGGCATCGGCCTGGGCCTGCTCGGACTGTTCGGCCTGCGGCGCCTGTACAACGATTACGACGATCTCACCCGGCTCAACTGGGACGTCGGCCTGATGGCGCTCGGCATCGCGCTGCTCGCCGGCATCATCGCGGGACTTTATCCGACGTGGCGCATCATGCGGCTGCAGCCGGCGCCCTACCTCAAGACGCAGTAAGAGGAGCGCACCATGGAAATCCGTCCGATCCTGAGCGCCATGCTCCGTAACAAGACCGGTGCGATCCTCGTCGCCCTGCAGATCGCTATCACGCTCGCCGTGGTGACCAACGCGGTCTTCATCATCAACCAGCGGCTCGACAAGATCGGCCGTCCGAACGGCATGGACAGCGACAACCTGATCTTCATCCAGAGCTTCGGTTTCGCGCCCGGCTACAACCATCACAACACGATCCGCGAAGACCTGATCCTGCTGCGCTCGCATCCGGGCGTGATTGCCGCTTCGCCCATCAACGCCATTCCGTTGAGTGGCGGCGGCAGCGCGACCGGCTATCGCACCAGGCCCGGCGGCGAGGAAGTTCCCGACGAGCAGGGCAACTACTACGAGGTCGACGAGCAGGCGCTCGATGCGCTCGGCGTCAAGCTCGTGGCGGGTCGCAAGTTCTCGCCCGACATCATCGAATTCCAGACCGGGCCGACCTCGAAGATGGTCCCGGAAGTGATCATGACGCGCGCCATGGCGAAGGCGATGTTCGATACCGAGGACGTCCTCGGCAAGAAGGTCTACGACAGCCTGGGCCAGAGCGCCACCATTGTCGGCGTGATCGACCAGATGCTGGGCGCGTGGGTCAACTGGGACAAACTGCCGCACGTGGTCTTCCACCCCGTGGTCGGGCAGGGTCCGCTGACGCGCTACGTGGTGCGCACCCATCCGGGCCAGCAAGCGCGCGTGATGAAGGAGCTCGAGACGAAGCTGGGCGACAGCAATCGCACGCGCGTCATCGACTATGTGCGCGACCACAAGCAGTTCATCACGCGCAGCTACAAGTCCGACACGCGCATGGCGGTCCTGCTGGGCTCCCTGATCGCGCTGCTGGTGACCATGACCGCGCTCGGCATCGTCGGCCTCGCGAGCTTCTCGGTGAACGCGCGGGTCAAGCAGATCGGCACGCGCCGCGCCGTGGGTGCGCGCCGCATCGACATCCTGCGCTACTTCATGCTGGAGAACTGGCTGCTCACCACGGCTGGCGTCGTGGTCGGGACGGTCCTCGCCTTCGCCTTCAGCTACTGGCTGAGCAGTGCCTTCGAGTTGCCCAAGCTCAGTCCGATGTACGTGGGCGTCGGGGTCATTGCGATGTGGGTGATCGGCCTGCTCGCGGTCCTGGTCCCCGCACAGCGGGCCGCCTCGGTACCACCCGCCATCGCCACCCGCACGGTCTAGGTGTTAACGTCCGTACCTGATAACTAAAAGGCGGTACCGGACTTCGGGTGTTTAGTTATTGCCGTTCTCGGCTTCATGCCGGCCTGAAATGGAATAACTAAACACCCGAAGTCCGGTACCGTCCGTTTAGTTGTCGGCACGAGCGTTTCGGCACCCTTGCAACCCTTTTCGTCACCCCGGCATCTGAGGAGCATTCGTGGTCATTGACGCGATCCGGTGCCCCTCAGCGACAGCACCCTCAGTTTCGGCCGCCCCGCCAGGTCCGAGCCCCGGATCGGGCAGCGGCGCGCGCGCGCCATGCCCAACGTCCTGCTGATCGACGACAACGCGGCGATCCGCACGGCCCTCGAGATCCTGCTCACGCTGCAGGGCTTTGCCGTGCGCCAGGCGGAAACGCCGGACCAGGGGCTCGCCGTGCTCGACACCGGCGAGATCGATCTCGTCATCCAGGACATGAACTTCCGCCGCGAGGCCACCAGCGGCGAGGAAGGCATCGATCTCTTCCACCGGATCCGCGCCCGTCACCCCGACGTTCCGATCGTGCTGCTCACCGCCTGGACGCATCTCGAGACGGCGGTCGACCTGGTCAAGGCCGGCGCCGCCGACTATCTCGCCAAGCCCTGGGACGACGCGCGCCTCGTGACGACGGTGCGCAACCTCCTGCAACTGCGCAGCGTCACGCTCGAGAAGCAGGCGCTCTCGCGCAGCCGGCGCAGCGTGCGCGAGTCGCTGGCGCGCAAGTTCGACCTGCGCGGCATCGTGTACGACAGCGACGCGATGCACGAGCTCCTGGTCACCGCCACACAGGTGGCACCCGCGGACGTGCCGGTGCTGATCACCGGTCCGAACGGGGCGGGCAAGGAAGTGCTGGCTGACATCCTGCACGCCAATTCCGCGTGCGCCGATGGACCGTACGTGAAGGTCAACGTCGGTGCGCTGCCCGCCGAATTGATGGAGAGCGAGCTGTTCGGCGCGGAAGCCGGTGCGTACACGGGCGCTGGCAAGGCTCGCCAGGGCCGTTTCGAGGCGGCAGACGGCGGCTCGCTGTTCCTCGACGAGATCGGCAATCTCTCGGTCACCGGGCAGGCGAAGCTGCTGCGCGTCCTGCAGACCGGGGAATTCGAGCGACTCGGTTCGAGCGTCACCCGTCGCGTGAAGGTGCGGGTGCTGAGCGCGACCAACGCCAACCTGCGCGCCGCCATCACGGCGGGCGCGTTCCGCGAGGACCTGTTTTATCGGCTGAACGTCATCGAGCTGCGCGTGCCGGCGCTGTCCGCCCGGTCGGAGGACGTGCTGCCCCTCGCGCGTCACTTCCTCGAGCCCGGCTTCACGTTCGACGACAGCGCGGAGAAGGCGCTGCGTACCTACCCCTGGCCGGGTAACACGCGCGAGCTGAAGAACACCATCCGCCGCGCCTGCCTGCTCTCGACGGATCGGGTCATCCGCGCGAGCACGCTGGCGCTGCCCCAGGTCGAGGCCGACGCGGCTGCGCGGACGCAGGAACGCGAGCCCGACCGGCAGGAGGTGGAGCAGGCGCTCGAACGGGCCGAGGGCGTGATTGCGCGCGCGGCGCGCTCGCTCGGTCTCAGCCGCCAGGCGCTCTACCGGCGCATGGAGAAACTCGGCATCAAGGAAACCCCGGCAGCGGCAGCTTCCGCCTCGCCGCGCTGATTCCGCGCTGCGCTGGCCCGGCCGCGCAGCGACGGGTTATCTTCCCGTCACGCGGCGCGGTGCCGCGCATCCACGCGGGAGGCCGCCTGGCGCGATTCTCCATCGAAGGCAAGCTGACGCTGTTCTGCCTCGCGCTGATCGTCGGCGCGACGCTGCTGGTCGCCCTGTTCGAGTACCTCCTCGGCGATCCGCACGTCGCGACCGCCATTGCGCTCGCGCTGGTCGCGCCGGCTGCCGTCATCTTCAGCCGCCGCTTCGCCGCAGGCCTGCGCCGCACGCTGAGTGCTCTGTCCGACGGCATCGTCAGCCTCAAGGACAACGATTTCAGCGTGAGTGTCGCGCAGCGCCAGGACGACGAGCTGGGCGAGCTGGTGAAAGCGTACAACGGCCTGGGCGCCACCCTGCGCGACGAGCGCCAGGACCTGTTGCAACGCGAGCTGCTGCTCGACACCGTCATCCAGAGCACGCCGCTCGCGCTGCTGTTGACGGACGAAACCGGGCACGTGATGTACAGCAATCTCGCGGCGCGCCAGCTGTTCAGCGGCGGCAAGAAGCCCGAGGGGCTGACGCTCGCGGTGTTGCTGGGCGCGGTGCCCGCGGCGATGCGCGATGCCTTCATGGCGGGTCGCGACACGCTCTTCAGTGTCGACGTCGGGGCGGAACCGGAGATCTTCCATCTCACCTGCCGCGGCTTTCGCCTCAACACGCGCCCGCACCAGCTGTACCTCCTCAAGCAGCTGACGCGCGAGCTCAGCGCGCAGGAAGTGGCCACCTGGAAGAAAGTGATCCGCGTGATCGCGCACGAGCTCAACAACTCGCTCGCGCCGATCTCATCGCTGGCGCACTCGGGACGCCAGCTGGCGCGCTCGGCCGACACTACGCAGCTCGATCGCGTGTTCAGCACGATCGAGGATCGCGCGGCCCACCTCAAGACCTTCATCGACGGCTACGCACGTTTCGCGAAGATGCCGCAGCCCCGGCTCGCACAGGTCGAATGGCCCCCGTTCCTCGAGATGCTGGCGGCCATCGTGCCGTTTCGCATCGGCGGCGAGGTGCCGAAGGCCAGCGCGCATTTCGATCCCGCGCAGCTGCAGCAGGTGCTCATCAACCTGCTCAAGAACGCGCAGGAATCGGGCTCGGCGCTGCAGGACATCGAGCTCGCGATCGACACCGTCGGCGAGGGGTGGCAGATCCGCGTGCTCGATCGCGGCGCCGGCATGAGCGACACGGTGCTGCGCAACGCGCTGCTGCCGTTCTATTCGACCAAGCCCACGGGCACCGGTCTCGGCCTCACCCTGTGTCGTGAAATTCTCGACGCGCACGGCGGTCGCCTCACGCTCGCGAATCGTGAAGGCGGCGGCCTCGCTGTCACGCTCTGGCTTCCGGGCGCAGTGCAAGACGCGCTCCAGCCGCGCGGCGCGTGATTTTTCGCCTGTCGGCTTTCCCTGTGCTTTCAGCGCGTTGCAAGCGAGGACGCAACTCTGCCCTGCGACCTTCGCCTTAACATATTGCTGCGCCTTGGAATTTGGCGCGATGTGTCACCGGGATTTAACTGGATTTTCACAACGATCCGCCTAGAATCGCCCTCGAATAACAAGACGAAGGCCGCTACCAAATGACCATAAAGACGGGAGGCGGTCTCGTCAGAATCTCCGGCGATGCTGGCACGGCGGCCAACGAAGACAGGGCTGCCGACTCTGCCGTCGTCGACAATCGGAGCGCTGACGGGGCACCGGGGTGGGACCCATACGAGGTCTGGCGGACGCGAGTCAAGAAGACTAGCGCCACCCAGGGCGATACTGACGCGAGCAGCTCGCCGCGCTGATTCTTCTCCTGCCAGGACGGCCGAAGGACGGTTGATTTCGCCGCAGCGCTGCGGCGGCGCGCGGTTGCGCTTGTCCTCACGGCCCTGATGCCAGTACCGTAACTCTTCGAACCGGCCTCCCACCGGGCGGGGGACCAGTGAGCCTTCATCTCAAGACAGCCGTCGAGCAGCTGGAAGAATCTGCCGTGGCCGCGCAGTTGCGGCGCGGCTATCGGGCTTTGCGCTTCGAGCCGAAGCTCGAGCAGGAATTCCAGGTCTCGCAACTCCTCGCCAACCGGCCGCAGACCAAGCTCAATCTCGTCCTCGCGGTGCTGCTGATCACGGCGTTCGCGCTGATGGATCGCATGCTGCTGGACGAGTCCACGCAGCGCATACCCGACCTGTTGCGCTTCGGCGTGATGCTGCCGCTGATCGGCGTGCTCATCGCCACGTGCTATTCGGACGCGTACACGCGCTGGTATCCGCTCCTGGTGCAGATCATCGCGCCGCTCGCGGGGATCTGCGTGGCACTCATTCAGATGCAGGCCGCCGGCGAGGGCGTGCACCTGGTGTTCGCAACGCTCGTGATCACGACCACCTACCTGTACTTCCTGGTCGGGATGCTCTTCTACCAGGCGTTCCGCTCGAACCTGATCGTGTTCCTCGCCTACGTCGTGCTCGCCCTGCTCGCCGACCAGCCGTCGCAGGAAGTGACCTACAGCGTCCTGGTGCTCGCTCTCGCGAACATGGTGGGCGGCGTCGTCTGCTACAACCTCGAGACCGCGAACCGCACCAGCTACCTGGAAGCACGCCTGCTCGGTGAGATGGCGGCGCGCGACGGGCTCACCGGCATCTACAACCGGCGCATGTTCGACGAGCGCGTCGAGCAACTCTGGCAGCAGGCGACGCGCGAGCAGGTCCGCATCGCGATGCTGCTCATCGACATCGACTTCTTCAAACCCTTCAACGACCGCTACGGGCACCAGGCCGGCGACGAGACCCTGCGCGCCGTGGCGGCGGTGCTGAGTCACTTCGCGCGGCGGCCGCTCGATTTCACAGCGCGCTACGGCGGCGAGGAATTCGCGGTGGTCCTGTATGACGTGGATCGCGCGTTCACGGTCGACCTGTCGCGGCGCGCGCGCATGGAAGTCGAGGCTCTCGGCATCCCGCACGAGCGCTCGACGGTGGCCAACAGCCTCACCGTGAGCATCGGCGGCGCATGCGTGCAGCCGATGCCGGGCCGCAGCCAGGAAGGCATGATCCAGCTCGCCGACGAGGCGCTGTACACGGCCAAGAACCAGGGCCGCAACCGCGTCGTCGTCATGGAAACCGAATACGCCGATCTCAAGACCGGCGCGTTCAGGGCTCCGAAGAAAGCCTAGCCCTCGCCGGACGATCGCCCTTCGCGTACTCGCCTTTTCGGCTGCGCGCGCGCCGCGCTATGATTCGTCCTGCGAACATACGGCGCCCCACGCGTCGTTGACATAACAAGAACAACGAGAGGGATCGTTCATGCAAGGAGCGGATTGCGCCGGCCGGCGCGGGCGTGCGTTGGCGCGCGCCATTTACCTCGTTCCGCTGGTTGCTCTGCTGGCTGCTGCCTGCGGCGGCGGAGGAGGCGGAGATGGTGGCGGATCGCAGCAGCCACCGCCGTCCAACCGGGCGCCCACGATCGCGGCGCAGACGTTCACCGGCGACGAGGACGCGAATATCTCCGGAACGATTGCCGCTACGGATCCCGAGAACGGCACGCTGAGCTTCGCGCGCATTTCCGACCCGACGCGCGGCACCGTTTCCGCGTTTCAGGCGAACGGTGCTTTTACCTATCGCGGCAACGCCGACGCGAACGGCAACGACAGCTTCCAGGTCCGCGTGAGCGACAGCGGCGGACTCAACGCGACCGCGACGATCACGATCGACGTGCGCGCGGTGAACGATGGGCCGGTGCTGGCGCCGCAGACTTTCGCGGGCGACGAGGATACTGACGTGTCCGGCACGATCGTCGCGACGGATGTCGACGGTGGACCGTTCACCTTCGCCCGCACCACCGATCCGACGCTTGGGACCTTCGGCTCCTTCCAGGCGAACGGCACATTCACTTATCGCGGCAACTCCGAAACCAGCGGCACCGATACGTTCCGGGTGCGCGTCACCGACAATGCCGGCGCGTCCGCGGAAACGACGATGACGCTCGCGATCCGTGCGGTGAACGACCCGCCTGTGATGGCGGCGCAGGCATTCGCCGGCAACGAGGACGCGGACATTACCGGCACGATCGTCGCCAGCGATCCCGACAGCGCCACGCTCACCTTCATGCGCATTTCCGACCCGACGCGTGGCACGGTCGGCGCTTTCCAGCCGAACGGCGCTTTTACCTACCGCGGCAATCCCGACGCCAACGGCAGCGACAGTTTCCAGGTCCGCGTGAACGACGGTGCAGGACTCACCGCCGTCGCGACGATCACCATCAACGTGCAGCCCGTCGCCGACGCGCTCGTCGCGCGCGACGACGTGATGGCGTTGACCGGTGGCCCCGTAGTGACGCTCGACGTGCTCGCCAACGACAGCAATCCGGACGGCGGGCCGCTGCAGCTGCAGATCACCTCCGGACCCAGCGTCGGCACGGCGATCGTCACCCCGGCGGGCGACATCGAACTGGACGTGGGGGCCGGTTTCGCCGGTTTCGTGCGCCTAGACTACAACGTCACGGACGGCGGCAACGTCGCACGTAGCGCCCGCGCACTGGCATTCGTCAACGCGGTTCCGCAAAAGGTCCTGTATCTCGCCCAGTTCGCCAACGGCTTGAACCAGCTGTGGGTGCACGATTTCCTCGACGCGCGGCCGGTAAGTCCGGCGACCGACGTTTGCGTGAACGTCACCGGAAACGCCATCGCGCCGGCGCGAGGTGGAACGGCCGTCCTGTATCCGCGTTGCGATCCTGGCCCCACGGTGCGCGAGCTGGAAGTCGCGCAACTCGAGGGCTCGGGACCGGTTCGCACCGTGCCGGCGCTTCCGGCCGGCAGTCAGTTCACCGCCTGGGCGATCAGCGGCGACGGAGCGCATGTCGCCTATTCGGCGCGCCTGCCGGCAACCGCGACGGAGCCGGAAACCTGCGTCGTGCGTACCGCGCCGGTCATCAACCTCGCTGCCGTCGCCACGCTGCATTCGGACGACACCGCGACCGGATGGTGCGGCGGCGTCGGCTACAGCCTTAGCGGCCAGTACCTGCACAGCGGGTTGCGGGCCGCCAATGCCACGGAGGCCGCGTTCGTGCGCTGGCCCACCAGCGGTGGACCGATCGAGTTCGTATTCGGGTCCCTCACGACCCCGAGGCGCCTGCAGGCCTGCCAGACGTTCTTCGACGACAACCGGCACGTTTGCGTGGGTTCCCTCGCCCCCGGTGACAACTCGCTCAACGTCATGCTCGTCACCGTGAGCCCGAGAGACGAGCGCGTTCTGAACCCTGCGCCGTTCGACGCTTCCGTCACGAGCATCGTGAACAACGCCAACCGGCAGCTCACAGCCGTGGGTTTTGCCACGCTGGCCAGCAATCCGCTGCAGCGTCGCTTGTACGCTGCGGACCTGTCGTCTCCGGGTCCGGGGCAGGAAATTGGCGCGCCGCATCCGGATCGCCTGGGTTACAGCGTAGTCAACTTCAGCGTCGACGGCGAGACCATGATGATCCTCGACCGTTTTCCGTCGGCGATCGCGTCGTCGCTGCAAGGATACGAAACCGCCTATGAAGCGCGCCGCAGCCAGAGCTGGCAACTCAACCGCATTCATCCTTCCCTGGCGGACGGAGATACCCTCACGGCTGCGCTGCCGCGCGTGGTGGCCGGCAACGATGCCGTGCTGGTCGTTTCCCGCGTGGCGTCAGCGTCCAACGGTGGAGTGTTGCTGCGCGTTCCCCGCGCCAATCCGAGCCAGGCCGCGAACTTCGGGCCTGACGGCGGCATCCTGAACTACTTCGTAGCCTTCGAGGACAATGCACTCGTCGCTGCGGACGGCTTCAGGTCCGATACGCCCGGCCGCACGATCACCATCCTGAACAGCTCGACGGAGCAGGGGCAACTGGTGATCAGCTCCCCGACCGGTACTGCGGTCGCGAGCTTTCAGACGCCGTTCACGATCCAGCCGGAGCGCTAGCTCGCCGCCCGTCTCCGCGCACCTGCAGGTTGACGGAGTTTCCCGCGGCTTCGAGCCACTCGATGTCGCGCGCTGCGACGAGGAACTCTGAGCAGTCAGCCCTCCGGGTAGATCGCGACTTCGTTGCGGCCCTTCGAGTCGCGCGCGCCGCGGAACATGCCTTCGGAATTGAAGCTGAGCACCAGGTTGCCCTTGGCGTCGACCGCGATCACGCCGCCATCGCCCTTCGCGGCGCGCAGTTTCTTCTGCACGACCTCTTCCACGGCCTGCTGCAACGACACGCCCTTGTATTCCATCAGCGCGTGGATGTCGTGCGCCACGACCCAGCGGATGAAGAACTCCCCGTGGCCCGTGGCCGAGATCGCCGCCGTGGCATTGTTGGCGTAGGTGCCCGCGCCGATGATCGGTGAGTCGCCGACGCGACCGGGACGCTTGCCGGTCATGCCGCCGGTCGAGGTGGCAGCCGCGATGTTGCCCTTGCCATCACGCGCCACGGCACCCACGGTGCCGAACGGATCCGGGCCGAAAGGATTGAGCGTGATGGCCGCCATCCGGTCGCCGCGCCGCGCGCGCTCGAGCTGCTCGCGCCGGCGCTCGGTGTGGAAATAGGTGTTCGGCACCAGCGTCATGCCACGGTCGAGCGCGAACTCTTCCGCGCCAGCGCCGACCATCATCACGTGGCTCGACTGCTCCATCACCAGGCGCGCCAGGTCGATCGGGTTGCGCACGTGCTTGACCCCCGCGATCGACCCCGCCTTGAGCGTGGCGCCGTCCATGATCGCGGCATCCAGCTCGACCTGCGCCTCGCGATTGAACACGGCGCCCTTGCCGGCATTGAACATCGGATTGTCTTCGAGCACGCGCACGGCCGTCGTGACCGCGTCCATGCTGCTGCCCCCGCTCGACAGCACGCCGTAGCCGGCATCGAGCGCCTGTTGCAGGCCGGCGCGGTACTGCGCCTCGACCTCGGCCGTCATCTCGTTGCGCGGCATCGTGCCCGCGCCTCCGTGGATGGCGATGGCATACATCGGCTTGTCTCCCAGGGCGCTGGCGCCGGCGAACAGGAATATCCATCCCGCCAGCAGCGCGGCAGTCGTTTTCATGTCGATCGATCCGGTGGACCGCGGTCGGCGCGATTTTTTCGGCGATTCCCGCGGTCCGCTCTGGTATGGCTTGCGCCGGTGTCGCTATTATTCACGCGCATCCCCCCGAGCACGCAAGTGACAATGCACCGAAACGGGGCATTGCTCCGGTTCGCATGGCCACGACGCGCATCAAGAGTCTGCTGATCGCCAACCGCGGCGAGATCGCCATCCGCGTGATGCGCGCGGCGAACGAGCTCGGCATCCGCACCATCGCGATCTACTCGCAGGAAGACCGCTTCTCCCTGCATCGCATGAAGGCGGACGAGAGCTACCTGGTCGGCGAAGGCAAGGGACCGGTCGAGGCGTATCTCGACATCGAGGACGTGATCCGCATCGCGCGCGAGGCGCAGGCCGACGCGATCCACCCGGGCTACGGCTTCCTCGCCGAGAACCCGCAGTTCGCCGAAGCTTGTGCCGCTGCCGGCGTGATCTTCGTCGGCCCGCTTCCCGACACCATGCGCCGCCTCGGCAACAAGGTGGCGGCACGCGACCTGGCGGTGAGCGCCGGTGTTCCGGTGATGCCCGCGAGTCCGCCGCTGCCCGCGGACGACGAAGCTGCCGCCGCGCTGGCAGCCACTGTGGGCTACCCCGGGATGCTCAAGGCGAGCTGGGGCGGCGGCGGGCGCGGCATGCGCGTAGTGGAAAGCGAAGCCCAGCTCGCGGAGCTGGTCGCCGCGGCGCGGCGCGAGGCACGCGCGGCCTTCGGCAACGACGAGGTGTACCTCGAGAAGCTGGTGCGGCGCGCGCGCCACGTCGAGGTGCAGATCCTCGGCGACTCGCACGGCAACCTCGTGCATCTCTTCGAGCGCGACTGCACCGTGCAGCGGCGCAACCAGAAAGTGGTCGAGCGCGCGCCGGCGGTGTTCCTGAGCGACGCGCAGCGCGCCGAGCTGTGCGAGGCGGCGCTGCGCATCGGGCGCGCAGCGCACTATCTCAACGCCGGAACCGTGGAATTCCTGCAGGACGCCGAGACCGGCAGGTTCTATTTCATCGAGGTCAACCCGCGCATCCAGGTCGAGCACACGGTCACCGAGTGCGCCACCGGCATCGACCTGGTGAAGGCGCAGATCCGCATCGCCGACGGCGCGCGCATCGGCACGGCCGCTTCCGGCGTGCCACCGCAGGAAGGCATTCGTGTCTCGGCGCACGCGCTGCAGTGTCGCGTCACCACGGAAGATCCGGAGAACAACTTCATCCCGGACTACGGGCGCGTCACGGCGTATCGCAGTCCGGCCGGCTTCGGCATCCGGCTCGACGCCGGCACGGCGTATACCGGCGCGATCATCACGCGCTCGTATGACTCACTGCTGGTGAAGGTCACGGCGTGGTCGCCGACCGCGGAGGAAACCATCGCGCGCATGCATCGCGCGCTGTGGGAATTTCGGGTGCGCGGCGTCGTGACCAACCTGCGCTTCCTCGATCAGCTCATCCTCCATCCGAAGTTCGCGACCGGCGCGTACACCACGCGTTTCATCGACGAAACGCCCGAGCTGTTCCAGATCCCGCGCCGGCGCGACCGCGCCACGCGCCTGCTCAACTTCATCGGCGACACGCTGGTCAACGGCCATCCGGAGACGCGCGCGCGGGCCCGGCCGGCGCGCCTGAGCCAGCCGCGCGCACCGCGCGTCGGCGTCGAGCAGCCGGCGCCGGGCTCGAAGCAGAAGCTCGACGCCTTCGGCCCCGAGAAGTTCGCGCAGTGGATGCTCACCGAGCAGCGCGTGCTGCTCACCGACACCAGCATGCGCGACGCGCACCAGTCGCTGCTCGCGACACGCGTGCGCACCACCGACCTCGTTGCCGTGGCGCCGGCCTACGCGCGGCTGCTGCCGGATCTCTTCTCGATCGAATGCTGGGGCGGCGCGACCTTCGACGTCGCCATGCGCTTCCTGAAGGAGGATCCGTGGGAGCGGCTCGCCCTGCTGCGCGAGCGCGTGCCGAACATTCTGCTGCAGATGCTGCTGCGTTCCGCCAACGCGGTCGGCTACACGAACTATCCCGACAACGTCGTGCGCTATTTCGTTCGCCAGGCCGCGCAATCCGGCATCGACCTGTTCCGGATCTTCGATTCGCTCAACTGGGTCGAGAACATGCGCGTCGCCATCGACGCCGTGCTCGAATCCGGCCGGTTGTGCGAGGCCGCCATCTGCTACACGGGCAATCTTTCCGACCCGCGCAACACCAAGTACGACCTCGCTTACTACGTGAAAGTGGCGAAGGAGCTGAAGGCCGCGGGCACGCACATCCTCGGCATCAAGGACATGGCCGGCCTGTGCCAGCCGCGCGCGGCGGGCGTGCTGGTGAAGGCCCTGAAGGAGGAGGTGGGGCTGCCCGTTCACTTCCACACGCACGATACGAGTGGCATCGCGGCGGCGAGCGTGCTCGCGGCGGTGGAAGCGGGCGCGGATGCCGTGGACGGCGCGATCGACGCGATGAGCGGCCAGACCTCGCAGCCGAACCTGGGATCCATTGTCGAAGCGCTGCGGCACGGACCGCACGATTCGGGCATCGACGCCGAACAGCTGCGCGCGATCTCGACGTACTGGGAACAGGTGCGGCAGGTCTACGGTGCGTTCGAGAGCGACATCCGTGCCGGAGCCTCCGAAGTCTACGTGCACGGCATGCCCGGCGGGCAGTATACGAACCTGCGCGAGCAGGCGCGCTCGCTCGGCATCGACGAGCATCGCTGGCCCGAGGTCGCGCGCGCCTATGCGCAGGTCAACGAGATGTTCGGCGACATCATCAAGGTGACGCCGACGTCCAAGGTCGTCGGCGACATGGCGCTGATGATGGTCACGAGCGGCCTGACGCGCGAGGCGGTGCTCGACCCGAAGACGGAAATAGCGTTCCCGGAATCGGTGCTGCAATTCTTCCACGGCGATCTCGGCCAGCCGTACGGCGGATTCCCGCCGGAGCTGCAGAGGAAGGTGCTGAAGGGCAAGGCACCGCTGGCGAAGCGGCCGGGCGAAGTGCTGCCCGAGGCCGATCTCGCTCGGGAACGGACCATGGCGGAAAAAGCGGTGGGCCGTCCGGTCACGGACCTCGAGCTCGCCTCGTACCTCATGTACCCGAAGGTGTTCGCCGAGTACGCGGCCGATCGCGCGCGCTTCGGCAACGTCAGCGTGCTGCCGAGCGCAATCTTCTTCTACGGGCTCGAGCCCGGGCAGGAGTTCAGCGTCGACCTCGAGCGCGGCAAGACGCTCATCGTGCGCTTCGTCGCCGTCAGCGAGACGCACGACGACGGCACGCGCACGGTGTTCTTCGAGCTCAACGGCCAGCCGCGCTCGGTGCGTGTCGCGGACCGCTCGCAGGTCGCGCAGCGCCCGCCGCAGCGCAAGGCGGATGCCGGCAATCCCGGCCACGTCGGCGCGCCGATGCCGGGCACCATCGCAACGGTCGCGGTGAAAGTCGGGCAGAAAGTGGCGCGCGGCGAGACGCTGCTCACGCTCGAAGCGATGAAGATGGAAGCGGCGGTGCGCGCGGAGAAGGGCGGCACCGTGGGCGAGGTGCTGGCGAAGCCGGGCCAGCAGGTCGACGCAAAAGATCTGCTGGTGGTGATCGGCTAGCGCACGTCGCGAATCGAGCGACGGGCGCGTTACGTCTGCTCATGGCGAATGATGAGGAGCACGCTCAGGAGGAGCTCGGCCACGAAGGCGATGAAAGTCACCGTGCGGTAGAGCTCGGCATCGAAACGGCAGGTCATGAAATTGCGGTCGTCGCTGGCCCGGCGGCACCCCTGCGCCGCGGCTGGTACGGTACGGCGCGATGTGCGGTGATCAGGGCGAGAAAGAGAATCAGCAACCATCCCACGCCGCCACCGCCTTCGTCATCGCCGCCGCCACCGCCGGGCGGCGGCGGGTTTGGCGCCTGGGCATTCACCGAGATCTGCACGGTGCCGTTGTCGTTCTGCGCGTTCTGATCGTTGGTGGCGGCGAGGTTCACGCTCACCGGCGCGGCGCCGAGCGCCGTGCCGCGCAAACGCAGCGTGATGCGTCGCGACGCGGTCGAGGGCAACGTTCCGAGATTGCAGGTGACGACGGCGTTTGCGCCGATGCTGCATGTCGCCTGCGGCACCGTCGCCGCTTCGACCGCGAGATTGGCTGCCGGGCTTGCGGTCAGCACGACCCCGGTGACTGTCGAGGTGCCCAGCGAGCTCACGTCGAGGGCGACGTCGAATGGCGCACCGTTGAACGCGTTGATGGTGCCCGCAGGCACGGTGAGCCCTGCATCCGCCGTCGCAACCGGTGTGATGCACGAGGCTGCGTTCACGCTCGGACGCATCTGATCGAGGCTGCATTGCGAGAACGTGCTGCTGCCGTTGATCTGAGGATTCATCAGGAACGTGCCGGGCGTGCCGGCGCACGGCGAGCCCGACTCGGCGTCGTGCGGCGCGCCGAAGTTGTGGCCGATCTCGTGGGCCGCGATCAGCGCCGAGGTCATCGTGTTGCCGGTGTTCTGGCTGAGACCGGACCCGGCGAAGCCGCTGCACAGCTCGTCGATGAACGCCACGCCCGCGGTGTTGCCGTCCAGGGCGCGTCCGGTCATCAGGTGCGCCAGGCCGCGCGCGCGGATCGCCGGCGTGGACTGGCGGTAGCTGCCGACTTCGTTGAGCAGCGCGCTGGCGTCACTGGAGGTGAACGGATCGTTCGCGTCCGTGAACACCGTGAAGTCGGGAACGATCGCGACGCCGACCTGCCCGTCGAAGATGCCGTCGATGATGTTGGTGCGCGCGAGCATCGCGCCTTCGGTGTCGCTCGGAAAGCGGTTGCGGAATTCGAAGTCGGCGATGAAGGCGATCTCGATCTGCTCGACGGCGAGTGCGGCGCTGGTCGCGAACTGTCGCCGCAGCTCGCCGACGAGTTTCTCGTAGCCCGTGGCGGCGTCACTGCCGGCCGCGGCGTCGCTGTGGGCGGCGGCACCCTGCACGCCGTCCCGCGGCGCGGTCGCGCAGAACGCCTTGTCGAGCACCGACTCGGTGTCTTTCAGCCGATAGACCACCGGCTCGCCACCGCTCGCATCGAGCGACTGCAAGGCGTAAGGCGCGATCTCGCGTGCCGGGGAAACGGCGTAGAGGTCGGTGCCGTCCCAGAACGCGCCGTGCAGCTCGTCGCCGATTCGCGTGAGGCGCACCCAGGAGCCGGGTTGTCCGGCGATCGCGCCCTTGTAGATCGGATAGCGTTGCAGCGACGCCTTGCGAGACTCGGGCACGTGGGCCAGCAGGCGTGCGTTGGAACTCAGCGCAAGATCGAATTGCCGGCCGTAGGCCTGGAAGGAAAGTCGCGACTCACCGCCGGTCGCGGCCGGCGCGAGGTCGCGCGCGTCGGCGACTATCGCTTCGGCGTGCAGGACGCGGAAATCGTGCGGATCGGCGGCGTGCGCAGGAAGCAAGCTTGCGAACGGCAGCGTCGCGAGCGCCGCGGCGAGCGTGGCGATTGTCGGCCGGCTGGGCACCTGGGATCTCGGTCTCTCTGCCCTCGTCACGGATCACCTCGCGCCGTTCCCTGCCGCAGGCACATGCTGGCACGCGAATTCCATCGGGGCCAGGCTGCGAAACGACGCTGTAATAGCAGCCGGCACGCGTTTGGACTGGCAACCGCGTCACAGGTTCGGCGGCGGGAAAGGGCGACCCGCAAGTCGCGCGGGTCCGCGAGGGAATTCAGGCCGGAAAGCGTCTTGAAACGGCGACAAATCCTGCCAGTAGTAGCCCGAGCAGAGCGACCAGTCCGAGGGAGCCGCCGCCGCCGCCTCCCTCCTGATTGGGCGGCGGAGGCGGAGGCGCCGGATTGCTGATCACGTAAATCACCGAGATGGAATTGTTCGTCGGGTTGGCGTCGTTGCTTGCCACGAGCGTCATCGTGGTCGGGAATCGCCCCGTCGACGTGCCGCGCAGCTCGAGCTGCATGTGGCGCACGAAGCCGCCGCCCGGCGGTTGCGCGAAAGAGCAGGTGACCTGCCCTGCTGCTATCACGCAACTGCCGCCGCCGTCGGCGCTCGCCTGCGACGCCGTGATGAAAGCCGGCAGAGGAATGGTCACGACCAGGTTGCCCAGCCCCTCGAGGCCGAACACAGAGACATCCAGGTTCGCGGTGAACGCCGTGTTGACGTTAGAAAAGACCTCGATCGGGCCGGGATCGAAACCCGCGTCCGGCGGGCCGTCGATGTGCACCGCGACCTGGCGCGAGTTGTTGCTGCCGTTCGAGTCCTGCTGTGCAGACATCTGTGCGCGGAGACTGAAGCGGTTCCCGTTCACCGCCGACCGCAGACGCAACAGCACCGTGGTGCTGCTTCTCGCCGGCACGGACCCGACCGCGCAGCTCACGAAGCTCGCGTTGCCAGAGGTGGTCACTGTGCATGCGCCCGCGGGTGAGGTCGCCGAGTCCACGACCACCCCGACGATCTGATCGATGGCCACCACCACCTGGCTCATGGGCTGGTTGAGCGTCGTGATCGTGAACGGTATCTCGACCGCCGTGTTGAGCAGTCCGCTCACCGACGCTGGCGCGTCGAGCGCGGCGTCGAAGAACGGCAGGATGTTCAGCCGCAGCTGCGCGCTGTCATTGAGCGGATTGGTGTCGTTCGTGGCATCGACCACGACGGTGCCGGTGAAGTTGCCGCTGCCGGCGCCTTGCAACATGACGTCGAGGAAGGCGATGGCGTCCGAGGCGAGGCTCGCGAGCGTGCACGTCACCCTCTGATTCACGATCGTGCAGCTGCCGCCCGCGAGTGCTGCCGAAATGATCGTGAACGACGCGGGCAGGTCGGCGGTGACCGTCAGGTCGCTGGCTGCGTTCAGGCCGGACGAGCGCACCGGCACGCGCATGTTGAAGGGCTGCAGCTCGGCCGAGTTGAAGGGGTCGGCGCTCACGCTCGCGTCCGCGAGGTGACGGACGCGTACCAGGGTGGTGCTGCGGTTGTTCGCCGGATCCTCGTCGTTAGCCGCGCTGAAGATCTGCACTTCCACCGATCCGTTCGTGACCTCGTCGCCGCGGATGCTCGCGTCCAGCAGCCGCGTGCTGCCGGCGGGCAGCGAGGTGAACGTGCAATGGACCTGGGGGCCGGACGGCACGCAGGTTCCGCCGGGAGCGCTCGCCGATTCGACGACCATGCCCTGGGCGCGCGGCATCACGCGCACCTGGACGTCGGTGACCGCTTCCTGCCCGACCGAGGCCAGCGAAATCTGCAGCGGGGAGGACTGGCCGGCGACGAGACTCGTCGATCCGCCGGGACTCAGGGCGAGGTCGGAGACCGCCGTGAGCGTCATCGCGCTCACGGCGACGTCGTTGGTCGGAATTTCGTCGTTGTCGGCCTGCGCCTCGAACCTGGCGTTGAACGATCCCGCCAGCACGCCCCGCGCGGTGAACTCGACCTGGCGCGATTCGCCAGGAGCGAGCGTGCCGATCGTGCAGCCCGCGGTGGCGAAATCGACGATGCAGGTGCCCCCCGGGGTGCTGGCCGTCTCGGGCCGCATCTTGGACGAGCCGTGGAAACCCATGCCGACGCCGGTCGCGGCCAGGGGGCCGTGCGAAGTGATCGTCGCGACATAGGTATGCACCTGGCGCGTCGGCGAGCCGATCGACGGCGGGGTCACGGTCACGGACACGTCGGCGGCCGAGCCGATGAAGACCGGCACCGTGACGGTGTCGTTCGTGGCGATGCGATCGTTGCTGGCTCGCGCCGTTGCGAACGTGTTGAACGTGCCGGGACCGATGGTGACGGTCATGCTCAACTGGACGCGGCGCGTGGTTCCCGCGGGCATGTCGCCCAGAGTGCAGGTCAAGGCGCCGGGCGGTCCTGCCGCGCAGCTGCCGCCTTCCGCCGTCGACGAATGCACCGTGAGCCCGCCGACGGGCCTGATCTCCACGGAGGCGGCGGTCGCGGCGCGGTTGCCCTGCGAGCGCACCTCGATGACATAGTCGAAGGGCTGGTTTATCAGCGCGCGAATGGGTGCGGGAACTGCGACCGTGACGTCGGCGTACTGAGCCGGGACGACACAGGCGGCGGCGGCGATCTGCGGCCGCATCTGGTCGAGACTGCACTGCGAGAACCGGTTGCTCATGTTGAGCGTCGGCTCCATCAGGAAACCCGGCGGTGCGCCCGCGCAGGGCGAGTCCGGTTCCGCGTCGTGCGGGGCGCCGAAGTTGTGGCCGATTTCGTGCGCCATGACGAGCGCGGCTACGGTCGGGCCATCGGCCCCTTCGCTGATGCCGACGCCGCCGAACGGCTCGCACAGCGATCCCAGGAACGCGATACCGAGAATGTTGGGGTTGCCGCCGATCTGCAGGCTGCGGCCGGTGAGCAGGTGCGCGAGACCGCGGTCGCGCACGGCCGGCGTGCTCTCGCGATACGTGCCGAGCTGGTCCAGCAGCGTCTCGGCCTCGTTGCTCGTGAACGGATCGTCCGCGTCGGTGAACAGCCGGAAGCTGGGTACGATGGTGACGCCGACCTGGTCGCTGAAGATGCCGTCGACCATGTTCACCCGCATCAGCATCTCGAACTGCGGATTGATCGGCAGCTCGCTGGTGAAGTCAGAATCGGCGATGAATTCGATCTCGATCTGGTCCGCGGCGATCGCCGCAGCCGCGACACGGGCGCGCAACTCGCGCACGAGTGCGCCGTACTGGGCCGCGCCGCCCAGCGCCTGTCGGGGCCCGAGGCCGCACACGCCCGTGTCGAGTGAGGACTCGGTGTCGGAGAGGCGGTAGAGCACGTGGCCGTCACTGGCCGCGAACTGCGCGGGCAGTGCACCGCGCAACGCGCTCGCCGGCGCAATCGTGTACAGCTCGCGCCCGTCCCAGAACGCGCCGTGCAGCTCGCTGCCGAAGCGCGTGAGCCGCACCCAGGTGTCGTCGCGGCCCGCGAGCCTGCCGCGATAGACATCGACGTCGCCGAGGCTCGCTTTCTGGGCCGGGCTCAGGCGTCGCAGGATGCGCTCGTTGGACTGCAGCTCGAGGTCGAACTGCCGTCCCTCAGCGTGAAAAACGACACGGTGGTAGCCCGAGGCGTCCGGTTTCGCCGCGACTTGCGGCGCGCGCAGATCGATGCTCTCGGCGCGGCGAATGCGCAGCTCGTCCGCCTGAACGGTCGACGTGAAGGCGAGGAACAGCAGCGCGCAAAGGCGCAAACCCGTCTTCCTCCCCATTGGCCACCTCGTGCCATGCCTGGCAGCAGCTCTTTTGCAACACTCTATATCAGCCGCGCACGGCCATCGAGCATGGCACTGTGCAGGACGTGTGAGGGAACGTTCGCCCCGCCCCGGGTGGGGCGAGGGGGCGTTCAGCGTATACTCGCCCGCCAATGCAGCGCGCCACGGTACTGCTGATCGACCATTCGCCGGCCGATCACCTGCTCATCACGGAAGAGCTCGCCCAGATCCGCGGTCAGCCCTTCGCGCTCACGGTCGCCACCACGCTGGCGCAGGGCATGGAACGGCTCAAGTCGGGCAAGATCGACGTCATCCTCCTCGACCTCGCATTGCCCGACAGCATCGGTCTCACCACCTTCCTGCGCCTGCAGCCCAAGGCGGGCGACGTCCCGATCGTGGTGCTGGTCGGCAAGACGGATGAGGACCTGGCCGTGGAGGCGCTCGAGCGCGGCGCGCTCGATTTCCTGATCAAGCAGCAGGTCGTCGGCAACCTGCTCGAGAAGACGCTGCGCTACGCCACCGAGCGCACACACACCTTGCTCGCGCTCAAGGCCTCCGAGGCCCGCTACCGCGAGCTCTACGAGAACGTGGTGGCCGGCGTGTTCCAGTCGACGCCGGACGGGAAGTTCATGTCGGCGAACCCGGCGCTCGTGCGCCTGCTCGGCTATGACGACGAAGACGAGCTGCTCGGCCTCGACATCGGCCAGGACCTCTACATGTATCCGGAGGACCGCAACGCCTGGGCGCACAACATTCTGCAGAGCGGGGAGATCCGCAACGCCGAGCTGGTGCTCAGGCGCAAGGACGGGCGCAAGATCGTGGTGCTGGAGAATTCGCGCGCGGTGCGCAACGAGCAGGGCGCGGTGCTCTACTACGAAGGCACGCTCACCGACATCACGGAAGCGCACGAGCTCTCGCAGCAGCTCTCCTTCGAGGCCAGTCACGACGCGCTCACCGGCTTGATCAACCGGCGCGAGTTCGAGATGCGGTTGCAGCGTGCGCTCGAGGTTGCGCTCGGCACGCAGGCCCGCCATGCGCTGTGCTATCTCGATCTCGACAACTTCAAGGTGATCAACGACACCTGCGGGCACATCGCCGGCGACGAGCTGCTGCGCCAGCTCGCCACCGCGCTCGGCCAGAAAATCCGCACCAACGATGCGCTGGCGCGACTGGGCGGAGACGAGTTCGGTCTGCTGTTGCACGACTGCCCGCTGGACAACGCCGCCGAGGTCGCCGCCGAGCTGCTCAAGGTGATCGAGCAGTTCCAGTTCGTGTGGGGCACCAATTCGTTCTTCATCGGCGCAAGCATCGGTGTGGTCGCCATCGATGGGCAGCAGCGCCGCGTCACGCAGGTGCTGAGCGCGGCGGACGCCGCGTGCTACGCGGCCAAGGACCAGGGGCGCAACCGCGTGCACGTTTATCGCGAGGACGACTCGGTGGTCGCGCGCCGCCACGGCGAGATGCAATGGGTGGCGCGCGTGAAGCGTGCGCTCACCGAGCGGCGTTTCTTCCTCGAGGCGCAGCCGATCATGCCGATCGATCCGGCGAGCGGCGGGCGGCACTTCGAGATCCTGGTGCGTCTCAGGGACGAGCAGAGCCGGCGCGTTCCACCGGGTGCCTTCATGCCCGCCGTCGATCGCTACAACCTCGCGAGCCGCCTGGACCGCTACGTCATCAGCGCCTCGCTCGCCTGGCTGCGTCGCTCGCAGAGCGCGCTCAACGGCGTCGAGCGCTTCTTCATCAACCTTTCGGGCGATTCGCTCGGCGACCGCGAGCTGGTCGACTACATCCTGCAGGGCCTGAAGGTCGCGCGCATCGCGCCGCAACGCATCGGGTTCGAGGTCACGGAGACCGCGGCGATCAACAACCTGACGCGGGCCAACCAGATCATCTCGGAGCTGCGCCGCGCCGGCATCGTGTTCGGTCTCGATGATTTCGGCAGCGGCATGTCCTCGTTCGCCTACCTCAAGGCGCTGAGCGTCGACTACCTGAAGATCGACGGCATGTTCGTCGCCAACGTGGCGACCGACGCGGTCGACTGCGAGATGGTGAGTTCCATCAACCGCATCGGGCACGCGATGGGCAAGAAGACGGTGGCGGAGTGCGTCGAGCAGAGCATCGTGCTCGACAAGCTGCGCGAGCTCGGGGTCGACTACGCGCAGGGCTTCGCCATCGGCCTGCCGGTGCCCATCGACGAGATCCTGATCCGCGGCTGACCGCGCCGCGGTCGGCTGGCCGCGCCGCCGTCGGCTGACCGCGTCCACCGCCCGCACCGCCGCCGCTGCGGACAGACGTGCGCTTCCCCACATCTCGGCAAAGTCTGCAGGCGTGGAGCACCGCGGTCCGTTCGATCCCTGCTCACTACAGTTGTCGTATCGCCAGTGCATCCGGCGCCAACAGGTGGCGCGACTTGCCCGGTCTGTGCGGTGCGAACGCTTTCCTTCCCTTGCAGCGGGTGTAGACTGACTTGGAGACGGGCCTGGTTGTAAATATGAAAAATCCTGGCGGGCCGGCATCGTCGCGGCACGTGCGCACCCTTGCGGGTTCGTAGGCGACGCAGCACCCGCCGGTCTGCACCACGCAGTGATGCGACCGTGACGCAGTAGCGCACGGAGGGACACGCACCGGCGCCGCAAGCAAGCGGCGCGCGGCGCGAAGCCGGCAGGAGGTGCTGAAATGGAAAACGGCATTCGGCTTCTGATGATCGAGGATGCCCGCGAGGAAGCTGAGCTCGCGTCGCATCAGCTTCGTCGCGCCGGCATCGAACACACGTTCGAGCGCGTCGAGAGCGAGCCCGAGCTGCGCCGGGCGCTCGACAGTTTCGACCCCTCGCTGATCCTCTCCGATTTCACGCTGCCTTCCTTCGACGGCATGTCCGCGCTGAAAGTGGCCAGCGAGCTGCGCCCGGATATTCCCTTCGTGTTCTTTTCCGGCACCATCGGCGAGGAACGCGCGATCGAGGCGCTGAAGAGCGGCGCCACCGACTACGTGCTCAAGGGGAACGCGCGCCGCCTCGCCTCGGCGGTGACGCGCGCGCTTGCCGAGCGCACCGAGCGCGGTGCGCGCCATCGCGCCGAGCGCCTGTTGCGCGAGAGCGAGGAGCGCTTTCGCTCCATCGTCGAGTCGAGCGCCGACTGGATCTGGGAGACCGACCGCGCCGGCGTGCACGTCTTCTGCAACCCCTGCGGCGAGGCGATGCTCGGCTTCGCGCGTCGCGACCTGATCGGCGCACCGCGCGTCGATCACGTGCATCCCGATGACCGCGCCCGCTTCCGGCAGGTGTTCGCGGATGGCGCCGCCCAGCGCAACGGCTGGCGCGGCCTGGTACTTCGCTGGTGCGACAACACCGGCGCGGTGCGCTGGCTGGAGAGCAACGCGGTACCGTGTCTCGCCGAGAACGGCCAGCTGCGCGGCTTTCGCGGCGTGGACCGCGACATCACCGATCGGCGCCGCGACGAGGAGCGCATTCGCCGCCTGAGCCGCGTGCACGCCATGCTCAGCAACACCAACTCGACCATCGTTCGCGTGCGCGATCGCGACGAGCTGCTGCGCGAGGCGTGCCGTATTGCCGTTACGCACGGACGCTACGCGGTGGCCTGGGCCGGCGTGGCCACCGAGGCGGGCCTGCAACGCGTTGCCTGCCAGGGCGCCAGCTGCGCTTTCTTCGACGACACGGCCCGCCCGCTGCTCGAGCGCGCGCTGCGCTCGCAGCAGACTGCAGTCGCGGACCGACGCGGCAACGACATGAACGGCACCCTGCGTCGCCAGCTCGCCGCGCACGCATTGTCCGGCGCCGCGGCGCTGCCGCTGCTGATCGGGAACGAGACCGCCGGCGTGTTCGCGCTGGCGGGCGAGGCGGCACAGCTGTTCGACGAGGGCGAAATCAAGCTGCTCGAGGAGCTGGCGGGCGACCTCGCCTTCGCGATGCAGTCGATCCGCCAGGAAGCCGATCTCAGCTATCTCGCCAACTACGACGGGCTCACCAACCTGGCACGCGCCGAGCTGTTCGCCTCGCGGCTGCAGCAGACCCTGGACGCGTCCGGCGGCGACTCGCAGGTCGCGGTGGTGCTGTTCGACGTCGATCACCTGAGCCAGCTCAATCACTCGCTCGGCCGGCATCGCGGCGACCAGATCCTGCGCCAGCTCGCCGCGCGCCTGCGCGCTCAATTCCCGGACGGCATGCGGGCCGGCTACTTCGGCAGCGGCGTGTTTGCGATCGCCTTTCCCGGTATCGACGAAGGCGGCGCGTACCACCTGCAGGAGTGGTTCGATCGCACCCTCATCGGCGAGCCGATCGTGACGGGTGGGCAGGAAGTGCGCGTCAGCGGCCGCCTGGGGTTCGCGCTGTATCCTGCGGACGGGAGCAACGCCAGCGCGCTGCTGGCGAGCGCCGAGGTGGCGCTGCGCAATGCCAAGGCGGCGGGCGAGCGCGTGATGTTCTCCTCGCCCGAGCTCAACGCGCGGGTCGCGCGGCGCATGTCGCTCGAGGGCCGGCTGCGCAGGGCGCTGGAACGCGAAGAGTTCGCCGTGGCGCTGCAGCCGAAGGTCAGCATCGCGACCAGCCAGGTGGTCGGATTCGAGGCGCTGCTGCGCTGGAGCCCGGACGCAACGCCAGTCTCACCCGCGACCTTCGTTCCCGTGCTCGAAGAAAGTGGCTTGATCGAGCCGGTGGGCCTGTGGGTCCTGGCGAGGGCAGCCGCACTCGAGGCAGGCTGGCGCCTGAAAGGGCACACCACGCGCATCGCGGTGAACGTGTGCGCCCGCCAGCTGCGGCGACCGGATTTCGTGCGCCAGGTGCGTGGCGTGCTCGAGGCGAGCTACGACAACACGCCGGGCATCGATCTGGAGATCACCGAGAGTGCACTGGTCGACGACATCGAGGCGAGCGCGCGCACGCTCTGCGAGGTGCGCGACCTCGGATTGCGCATCGCCATCGACGACTTCGGTGTCGGCTACTCGTGTCTGCACCAGCTCGTGCGCCTGCCGATCGATACGCTCAAGATCGATCGTTCCTTCGTGCAGCACATGAACGACGACGCCAGCGTGCTCGCCGTGGTCGCGACCATCAGCTCGCTTGCCGATGCCCTGGGCCTGAACACTGTGGCCGAGGGTGTCGAAACGCCGGAGCAGCTCGTGCGCCTGCGCGAGCTGGGCTGCCGCGAGTACCAGGGCTATCTCTTCAGCCACCCCGTCACACCGACCGATGCCTTGAAGCTGTTGCTGTAGTCACTAAACAGGTACCGGACTTTGGGTATTTAGTTATTCATCTTCAGCGAGGCTGAGGTCGAGGCGCGCGCCGGTGCAAATAACTAAACGCCAAAGTCCGGTACCTGTTTAGTAATTCAGCAGCAGTCTTTCAAGGCGACGGCGGGGTCGGCGAGGCGGGCAGGATCGGGGCGCGCGCGTTCGGCGATGAGCTTGCGCGCCGCCATGTAGTCCTTCGCGCTGTTCACGGCGTCGAGCGCGATCAACTCGCCGCCGCGCAGGTAACAGGCGCTGAACGAGCGGTTCGCCGGATCGCCGCGGATCACCACTGCATCGTGGCCTTGCGACAGTCCGACGATCAGGAGCTTCAGATCGTACTGATCCGACCAGAACCACGGCACCTTGTCGTGCGGCACGCCGCGGCCGGTGACGCTCGCCGCAGCGCTGCGCGCCTGTTCGAACGCGTTGTCCACGGATTCCAGGCGCACGCGGCGCCCGTAGCGCGGGCTCGGGTGATTGGTGCAATCGCCGGCCGCGAACACGCCCGGCGCGCTCGTGCGGCACAGCTCGTCGACCACGATGCCGTCGTCGCAGGCGATGCCCGCGTCGCGGGCCAGGCGATCCACGGGGACCACGCCGATCCCCACGATGACAAGGTCGGCAGGGTGGCGAGTGCCATCGCCGCAAACGACTTCGCGCACGCTGCCGTCGCCTGCGAGCTCCGTCACGGCCGCGTTGCAGTGAAACCTCACGCCGTGCGCCCGGTGCTGGTCCGCGTAGAAGTCGGAAACCACGCGCGCGACCACGCGATTCATCGGGCAACCGGCCATCTCGAGGACGGTGACCTCGAGGCCCAGCTTGCGACAGGTGGCGGCCACTTCCAGACCGATGTAGCCGCCGCCGACCACCACGAGTCGCGCGCCCGGCCGACAACGCGCACGGATGGCTTCGACTTCGTCCGCCGTGCGCAGATAGAAGACCCCGTCGAGATCCGCGCCCGGGATCGATAGCCGGCGCGGCTCGCTGCCCGTGCACAGGAGCAACGCGTCGTAGTCGACTCCGCTGCCGTCAGCCAAGGTGAGCTTCGCGGCCGCGCAGTCGAGCGCGGCGACGGCCGAGCCGAGGCGTAGCTCGATGCGCGCTTCTGAGTAGAAACCCGCGGACTTGATCAGGCCGCGTTCCAGCGTCTGCTCTCCCGCCAGCAGTTTCTTCGAGAGCGGTGGGCGTTGGTACGGCAGGTGCTGCTCGCCACCGATGAGCGCGATGCGCCCCTGGTGGCCTTCACGCCGCAGCGCTTCGGCGGCAGCGGCGCCGGCATGGCCGGCGCCGACGATGACGACGTTGTCGGGCAAAGCACGCCTCGTAATGGATACACTCGAGCGTATCGCAAAATCGCAGGCAATGAACAAACGAACGCCGCGGCAGAAATGAACAATCGAACACCGCTGCAAAACGCCGGCCTCGCGATCGGACTGCTTGCCGTCGCGCTCACGCTGATCCTCCCCGCGCCGGCGGCGATGGAGGCCGCGGCGTGGCGCACGGCGGGCGTCACCGTGCTGATGGCAGTTTGGTGGGCGACGGAGGCCCTGCCACTCGCGGCCACGGCGCTCGCACCGGTCGTGTTGCTCACACCGCTGGGCGTGTCGCCCTTCGAAAAGGTGACGGCGCCGTACGCCAACGAAACGATCTTCCTGATCCTCGGCGGCTTCCTGCTCGGCGTCGCCATGCAGCGGTGGAACCTGCACAAGCGCATCGCGTACAGCATTGTGCTGCGAGCGGGAGCCCGCCCGCGGGCGCTGGTGCTGGGCGTGATGTGCGCGACCGCCTTCATCAGCCTCTGGACCTCGAACACCTCGACCACGCTGATGATGCTGCCGGTGGCCTTGTCGATCGCGGCCGTGCTGGCGCCGCCGGGCGAAACGCTCGACCGCGACCAGCGCAACTTTGCGACCGCCCTCGTGCTGTCAGTGGCCTACGCCGCGAGTATCGGCGGTCTCGGTACGCTCATCGGCAGCCCGACCAACGCGCTGGTCGCGGGTTTCATGCGCCAGAACTTCGACGTCGACGTCAGCTTCACGGACTGGCTGGTGTTCGGCCTGCCGGCCGTTTTCCTTCTGCTGCCCGCGGCGTGGCTCGTGCTCACGCGCGTCAGCTTTCCCTTCGAGCTTTCCTCCGGTCTCGAAGCGCATCGCGCGGTGCGCGAGGCGCACACTGCGCTCGGCCCGATGAGTCGTGCGGAGCACCGCGTGGCCGTGGTTTTCGTTCTCACCGCGACCGCCTGGATCGCGCGCGGCCTCCTCGAGGGCGTGCCCGCCATCGCCGGCATCGGCGATGCGACCATCGGCATCCTCGCGGGCCTCACGCTGTTCATCCTGCCCGCAGGCAGCGCGGACGGGGCCCTGCTCCGGGGCGAGGACATGATGCGCGTGCCCTGGGATGTGCTGCTCCTGTTCGGCGGCGGCTTGTCGTTGGCCGCGGCCATCCAGGGCAGCGGATTGTCGGCATTCATCGGCATGCAGCTGAGCGGTCTCGGCGGGCTGCCACTGCCGCTGCTGGTGCTGGCGGTCGTGCTGCTGCTGGTTTTCTGGACCGAGCTCAACAGCAACGTCGCCGCGGCCGCGACCTTCATGCCGATCGTCGCGGCCCTGGCGACCGCTTCGACGCACCCGGTGCTCGCGCTGGTCGCCCCGACCGCCATGGCCGCGTCGGCCGGCTTCATGATGCCGGTCGGTACACCTCCGAACGCCATCGTGTACGGCACGGGCCGTGTGACGATGCGGGAGATGATGCGGGCGGGAATACTTGTGGATATTCTGGCGGTCGTCGTGATTGCGCTCGTCGCCTGGCTGACGCTGCCGTGGATGAGCTGACGGGAGTCGATGCCCGCGAGCGGCGCACCACCAGGGCGCAGGCCGCATCGCCGCTGCGCCAGGCTGGTGCGCGCAGCCGGCCGGCGATCCGCGGCGTACGCGCAAGTCACTGCCAAGTAACTGATTGAAAAGCCGCGTGGGTCGCGGCACGAAAACTGCAACGCCGGCCACAGACGGCAGCCGCCTCCGGGAGCGCGAAGCGATGAAACTGATCACTGCGATCATCAAGCCCTTCAAGCTCGATGACGTGCGCGCCGCGCTGTCGGACATTGGCATCTCCGGCATGACAGTCACTGAGGTGAAGGGTTTCGGTCGGCAGCGGGGACACACCGAGCTCTACCGCGGCGCCGAGTACGTCGTCGATTTCGTGCCCAAGACGCGCATCGAGGTCGCGGTGCGCGAGGAGCTGGTCGACCAGGTCATCGAGGCCATTACCGCCGCCGCGCGCACGGGCAAGGTGGGCGACGGCAAGATCTTCGTCTCGCACATCGAGCGCGCCCTGCGCATCCGCACCGGCGACAGCGACGAAGCCGCGCTCTGAGCGACTGCGGCGACTGCGGCGACTGCGGCGACTGCGGCGACCGCCGCCACCGGCGTTTTCACCGGCGGGCGAGCGCGGTTATGCTCGCGCCATGTCTTCCGACTCACCTCCCGGCGCCGATGCGCCCGGTCCCGGCGTCGATCCGAAGCTGGAGCTGGCCACCGCCAAGCTGAAGCTCGACAGCGCGCGGCGTCACATTTTCCTGTGCGTGGGCGGCTCGTGCGCGCCGCGCGAGCAGCAGGACGAATCGTGGGAGTTCCTCAAGCGGCGGCTGCGCGAGCTGAACCTCGTCGACGTGCCGGGCGGGGTGCTGCGCACCAAGGCGGACTGCCTGCGGATCTGCACGAACGGACCGGTCGCCGTCGTTTATCCCGACGGCGTGTGGTATCGCAACTGTACACCGCACAATCTCGAACGCATCCTGCAGGAGCACCTGATCGGCGGCCGCCCGGTCGATGCGCTGATGTTCGCGCAGCATCCGCTGCCGGCGACCTGAATTCCCTTCACCGAAGCGCGAATCGGTTCACGGCCCGCAACTGCGGCGGGCGGAGAGCCACCGGCCTTCTGCTAGACTCGCGACGCTCAATCGGGGGGCATCGGGATGTCGAAAGCGATACGCATCTACGAGCTCGGCGGTCCGCAGGTGATGCGCTGGGAAGACGTCGCGGTCGGCGAGCCGGGACCGGGCGAGGCGCGCGTACGCCACACCGCCATCGGCCTGAACTTCATCGATGTGTACGACCGCACCGGGCTCTATCCGGTGCAGCTGCCGAGTGGCCTGGGGCGCGAGGCGGCCGGCGTGGTCGAGGCAGTGGGCAGGAAGGTGAGCGGGCTGAAGGCAGGCGATCGCGTCGCCTACACTTTTCCGTCGCCGGGTGCCTACGCCGAGCAACGCGTCGTGGCAGCCGATCGCCTGGTGCGGATTCCTTCCGGCGTCAGCGATCAGGATGCCGCGGCCGTGATGCTCAAGGGCCTCACGGCGTGGTACCTCGTGCGTCGCACGCATCGTGTCAAGCGCGGCGATTCGGTCCTGGTCCACGCGGCGGCGGGCGGCGTCGGGCTGTTCGTCAGCCAGTGGGCGCGGCACCTCGGAGCGAAGGTCATCGGAGTGGTGGGGAGCGACGCCAAGGCGAAGCTGGCGAAGGCCAACGGCTGCCATCAGGTGCTGGTCGGTAAGGACGATCTGCCGGCGCGCGTGCGCGCGGCCAATCGCGGTGCCGGCGTCGACGTGGTCTACGATGCCGTCGGCAAGGACACCTTCTTCCTTTCGCTCGACTGCCTCAGGCCGCTCGGCCTGATGGTGTCCTACGGCAACGCTTCCGGCCCGGTCCCGGCCATCGCGCCGCTGGAGCTCAGCAAGCGCGGCTCGCTGTTCCTGACGCGGCCCACGCTGTTTCACTATGTCGCCACACGCGAGGCACTCGATGCCGCGGCGCGCGAGCTGTTCGCCGCGATCAAGCGCCGGGTCGTCAAGGTGCGCATCGGGCAGAGCTATCCGCTCCGCGACGTCGCAACCGCGCACCGCGACCTGGAAGGCCGGCGCACCACCGGCTCGACGGTGCTGATTCCCTGAGCGGCGCGTGCGCGCGTCGAGCGCGCCGTCCGCGCGACGTCACGTTGCCGCCAGCCGGTAAAGATCGGATGCCTGCACCCGCATTTGCACTGGTTCTGCTGGGAGCGCTCGCGCTGGCGCTGCCGCTCGCGGCACGTGCCGGCGCCGGGAATCGCGCTCCCGCCGAGCCGACGATCGACACGGGTCGCGCTCCCGCCGAGCCGACAATCGACACGGGTCGCGCACCCGCCGAGCCGCCGACCGACGCGCACCCGGCAGCACCGGCCGGACCGCGCACGGATCCGCGGCTCGCATCGCCCATGGCGCATGCGCGCGAAATCCCGAGCGCCGCCGAGCTGGAGGCGCTCGGCGCCATCGTCGGCCAGATCCACTTCGAGAATCAGGACATCTTCAACGAGAAAGACCCGCGCGAGAACATCGCCCTCTACCGCCTGGCCAACGATCTGCACATCAAGACGCGCGAGTCGGCGCTGCGCGCGCAGCTGCTGTTCTCCGAAGGCGAGCCCTATTCGTCGCGACTGATCCGCGAGACCGAGCGCAGCCTGCGTCGCCTCGATTACCTCTTCGATGCTGACATCCGCGAGGTCGACTGGGACGGCAAGCGCGTGACGCTGCTCGTGGTCACGCGCGACGTGTGGTCGCTGCAGCCGGGCATCTCGTACTCGCGCAAGGGCGGGGCGGAGAGCTCGAGCCTCGAGCTCGAGGAAGAGAACCTGTTCGGTTTCGGCAAGCGGCTCACGGTCGCGCGCAGCAAGGACGAGGAACGCACTTCGCTCCTGGTGCAATGGAACGATCCCAACGTCTTCGGCAGCCGCTGGCGCGACGAACTCGCGTACGCCGACAACGACGACGGCCACCTGCGCGCCGCCGATTTCGAGCGACCCTTCTATTCGCTGGACTCGCGCTGGAGCGCGGGTGTGACCGGGCGCGACGAGCGGCGCGTCGATCCGCGGTATGACCTCAACGAAGTGGTCGATGAGTTCCGGCACGACATTTCGTTCGCGGAGCTGCGCGGCGGCTGGTCGAAGGGCCTGGTCGATGGATGGACACGGCGCCTGCTCGCCGGCTTTCGCTACGACCGCCGGCGTTTCGCTGCCGAGCCGGGCCGGCTGCCGCCGATCGCGCTGCCGCCCGATCGCACGCTCAGCTATCCCTGGATCGGCGTGCACTGGATCGAAGACGAGTTCGTCGAGACGGTGAATCTCAACCAGATCGGCCGCACGGAGGATCTCTACTACGGTACCTCGTGGCGGCTGGAGCTCGGCTACTCCGGCGAAAGCCTGGGCGCCACCACCGACGCAGCGATCGTCGCGGCAGCCGCGGGCACCGGTTATCGCTTCGGCAGGGCGCACCGGCATTCCGTGTTCCTGACGAGCAGCCTGACCGGCCGTTGGGCTTCGGGCGACGTCGAGGACGGCGTGCTGCGCGGCACGGCGCACTACTACTGGCGCTGGCATCCGAAGCGCGTGTTCTACGCGCGCGTCGACGGCATCGCTACCGACAATCTCGATCCGGAGCAGCAGTTGCTGATGGGTGGCGACACGGACCTGCGCGGCTACCCGTTCAGCTACCAGGCAGGAACGAGTCGCATGCAGATCACGATCGAGCAGCGCCTGTACACGGACTGGTTTCCGTTCCGGCTCTTCAACGTCGGCGGCGCCGTGTTCTTCGACGCCGGGCGCACGTGGGGCAGGGGGATCGCGGGCACCGAAAGTCTCGGCTGGCTCAAGGATGCGGGCTTCGGCCTGCGGCTCGGCAACGCGCGCTCGGGCTTCGGCAGCGTGATCCACCTCGACTTGGCCTTCGCGCTCGACCGGCGCGAGGGCGTAGACGAAGTCCAGTTCATCGTGGACACCAAGCGCAGTTTCTAGCGCCGGCGAGTCTGCCGCCCCCGCAGCGTTGGCATGCGCGAGCCTTTGCCCGCCGCCTTGGGTACTATGCGCGCCGGGAGGTGCACACCATGCTGTCCATTGCGAGTCTCTGGTTGCCGATTCTGGTCTCCGCCGTCGCGGTGTTCGTGGTGAGTTCCATCGTCTGGATGGTGCTGCCCTGGCATCGCAAGGACTACCAGCCCGTTGCGAACGAAGAAGCGGCCCGCAACGCGCTCAAGGGCCTGGCGCGCGGGCAGTACCACGTACCGTATTGCGCGTCGATGAAGGACATGAAGAATCCCGAGATCGTGCGCAAGATGCAGGAAGGGCCGATCGCGACGATCACGATCCATCCGAACGGCAGCCCGTCGATGGGCCGGCAGATGACGTTGTGGTTCCTGTTCACGATTTTCGCCGGCATCCTGGTCGCGTACGTGTCGACGCGCACGCTGGCGCCGCACACGGACTACCTGGCCGTGTTCCGCATCGCCGGCGTCACCGCGTGGCTCGCCTACGGCGCCTCCGGAATCCAGGAAGGCATCTGGTTCGGGCGGCCCTGGCGCTCGGTGATCTTTCTGCAGGTCGACGCACTCATCTACGCGCTGCTCACGGCCGGGATTTTCGGATCGATGTGGCCTTGAGCGATCCATGAAAATCGCGCAGTAAATCGCGCAGTAAATCGCGCAGTAGATCGCGCGCAGCATCGCTGCCGCGCCGCGACACGGACGGAGGGGGCGGCCCCAAAGGGCCGCCCCCTTATTTTTGCCTGCGATTTTTCAACCGCTCCGGGGTCGCTCGCTCGTTTCACTGATCACCACAGCGGGACGAATGGGGAGCTGACGATGGCGAAGTACCTCCTGATCGAGTCACGGGATCCCTACGAGAGCGGCGCGGTGCGCGAGCATCTCGAATGGGGCATGCAGCTCAGGCGTGCCGGCAACGAGGTGCTGGTTTTCCTCCTGCAGAACGGCGTGCTGCCCGCGCGCACCGGCGCCAGCAGCGAAGAGCTGCAGGAAGTGCTGCGGGGCGGCATCGAGGTGTTTGCCGACGAGTTCTCGCTGCGCGAACGCGGCATCTCGCTGGCCGAAGTCGGAAAGGGCATCAAGGTCGCGCCGATCGACCTGGTCGTCGAGCGGCTCGCCGGCGACTGGAAGGTCCTGTTCTGCTGAACGACTGATCCATGCCGGAGGAAGACATGACGCAACGCACACTCACCTTCGCACTCATGGACGCGCCCTTCGAGAGCGCGCGTACCGCCACTGCGTTCCGGCTGATTCAGGCCGCGATCGAGCGCGGCCACAAGGTCAATGTTTTCGCCTACGAGGGCGCCGTCGGGCTCTCGTTCGCACGCCAGGCGGCGCATCCGAACGCGGTGCACGGCCGCGACGCGACGCAGGAGAACCATCCGCTGCCGCGCGTCTGGATCGAGGAGCTGATGCGCCTCGCGCAGAAGAAAGATGCGCCGCTCACCTGGATCAACTGCGGTCTGTGCGTGGACGAGCGCGGCGTCAACGAGGCCATCGCCGGGGTCGCACGCGGCTCGCCCGCGGACTTCTGGCGCATGGCGCAGGAATCGCACAACACGCTGGTGATTGGCACACGCTGAAGCACGCGCCGAAGGAGCTGACCGATGAAGACTCTGCAGATCGTGGAGAGCGCCTACCGCGCGACCCTCGAGGAACAGGACGACACCATCCTGTGGATGACGCACGCCATGCGTGGCGCCGGCGCCGAGCTGGGCGTGCTCCTGTGCGGCAACGCCGTGAGCTATGCCGTGCGCGGGCAGGAAGCTTCGGGCATCCAGTTCGGCGAATGGCAGCAGACGCAGCCGCCGAACATCGCGAACGACGTGGCGGCGCTCGCCGCGAAGGGCGTCGAGATCTACGTGGTCGAGGAAGATCTCGAGCGGCGCGGCATTCCGTCGACGCGGCTGATCGAGGCCGTCAAGCCCGTGGCGCGCAGGAATCTCGCCGGCCTGTTCGACCAGTACGCCCGCCTCTGGCACTGGTAACAACCAAACAGGTACCAATAACTAAACAGGTACCGGACACCATAACTAAATAGGACACCCTAACTAAATAACTAAACAGGTACCGGACACCAGACGTTTAGTTACTAAACCGCCTGGGGTCCGGTACCCAACATCAACAGCTGGCGCGTGGTGCGGCCGTCGGCGAGCCGATCGAAGCCGGCGTTGAGCTCTGCGAGCGAAACGCGCTCGGCGAGCAGGCGATCGACGGGCAGCGTGCCGGAACGGAACCAATCGATGAAGCGCGGAATGTCGCGCTCGGGCACGCAGCTGCCCATGAAACTGCCGCGGATGCACCGCTCCTCGGTAACGAGTCGTGAAGGCTGAATGCTGATGCGTGCCTGCAGATCCGGCAGGCCGGCGGTCACCGTCGTGCCACCGCGACGCGTGACGCGATAGGCCATCTCGAGCGCCGGCACGGACCCGGCCATCTCGAACACATATTGCGCGCCGCCGCCGGTCGCGTCGCGGATGGCATCGAGACTCTTCTCGTCGCGCGCGTTGACGGTGTGCGTGGCGCCCAGCGCACGCGCCATCGCGAGCTTCTCGTCCGAGAAATCGACCGCGCAGATCGTGCGTGCCTCGAGGCGACGCGCGCCGAGGAGAGCGGCGAGACCTACGCCGCCCAGTCCGATCACGGCAACGACCGAGCCCGGCGGCATCTGCGCCGTATTCACCACCGCGCCCACGCCGGTGATCACCGCACAGCCGAACACGGCCGCCAGGTCGAAGGGCAGTGAGCGATCGACCCGCACCAGGGAGTTGCGAGCCACGGTCGCGTACTCCGCGAACGCCGAAACACCGAGGAAGTGATGCACCGCGCCGCGCGAGTCTCGCAGGCGTCGGGCGCCGGAAAGCAGCGTGCCCTCGGTGTTGGCGGCGAACGCCGGCTCGCACAGCGCCGGCCGTCCGGCCGCGCAAGGCGCGCAGCGGCCGCAGCTCGGAACGAAGGTGCTGATGACGCGATCGCCCGGGCGCAGGTCGCTCACGCCGGGCCCGACTTCGACAACCTCGCCGGCAGCCTCGTGACCGACCACGATCGGCAACGGTCGCGGTCGCTTGCCGTCGATCACGGACAGGTCCGAGTGGCACAGCCCCGCAGCGCGAATGCGCACGAGGACCTCGCCCTCGCCCGGCCGGTCGAGCTCCAGCTCCTCGATCTGCAAGGGTTGCGACTTCGCGTATGGGCGTTCGCTGCCCATGGCTCGCAACACGGCTGCGCGGATCCTCATCGTGCCCGACGGCTGGTCATGGCGTCAGAACATCTCCGATTCGCCGGGCTCCGGAATGTCCGTGCGGTAGCGCGACGGGATGTGATCGCCCGTGATCATCTCGCGATAGCTCTGTCCGGGGCCGACCATCGGGTAGACGCCGGCGTCCGGGTCGATCAGCACTTCGAGAAACGCCGGGCCCTGGAAGGCGACGAACTCCTCGACCACCCGCGGCACGTCATCCTTGCGGTCGAGGCGTTTCGCGAAGCGGAAACCGTCAGCCTGCGCGGTCTTGACGAAGTCCTTCTTGTGCAGCGACTTGTCGCTGGCCGAGAGACGGCCCTTGAAGAAGAGCTTCTGCCACTGCTTGACCATGCCGTCGCCGAAATTGTTGAGCACCACGACCTTCACCGGCAGGTCGTAGGTCGTCACCGTTTCCAGCTCGCCGATGTTCATGCGGATGCTGGCATCGCCGTCGATGTCGATGACCAGCCGGTCGCGCTGCGCCACCTGCGCGCCGATCGCGGCCGGCAGGCCGAAGCCCATCGTGCCCATGCTGCCCGAGGTGAGCCACAGACGCGGCGCGCGGAAATCGAAGTACTGCGCGGCCCACATCTGGTGCTGCCCGACGCCCGTGGTGATGATCGCCTCACCCGCCGTGCGCCGGTTGATCTCCTCGATCAGGTAGTACGGCTGGATCAGCGGGCTGGCGCGATCGTAGTTCATCGCGTACTTCTGCTTGAGCGCCGCGAGGTGCGCGTGCCAGGCGCCGAGGTCGGTCTTGAAGCGCTCGCGCCCGCCGTACTCGAGCAGCGCCACCAGCGCGTCCGCGAGCACGCCCACGTGGCTCCAGTTCACGCGCTTCACCTTGTTGATCTCGGACGCGTCGATGTCCAGGTGCGCGATGCGCTTCGCGCTGCGGGCGAACTGCGCCGGCACACCGGCGACGCGATCGTCGAAACGCGCGCCGAGCGCGATGAGGAAGTCGCAGTCGTCGACGGCGTAGTTGGCGAACGCCGCGCCGTGCATGCCGAGCATGCGCATCGACAGCGGGTGCAGGGTGTCGAAGGCGCCGATGCCCATCAGCGTCGTGACCACCGGAATGCCGAACGCGTCGGCGAACTCGCGCAGCGCATACGCGCCGCCGCCGTTGATCACGCCGCCGCCCGCATAGATGAGCGGGCGCTTCGCCTCGGCGAGCATGGCGAAGAATTCGCCGCAGTCCTGGTCGGAGAGCAGGTTGCCCGAAAGACGGTTCATGCGCTGCCGGTAGCCGGGGACCTCCAGGCGGCCGGAGCCTTGGAACGCTCCGCGCCAGTTCTGCACGTCCTTCGGAACATCGATGACCACGGGGCCGGGGCGCCCGGTACGCGCGATCTCGAAGGCCGTGCGCATGGTGGCTTCGAGACGGGTCGGGTCCGTGACCAGGAACACGTGCTTGGCCACCGAGCCCATGATGCTTGCAACCGGAGCTTCCTGGAACGCATCGGTGCCGATCGCGGCAGTGGGCACCTGACCGCAGATCACCACCAGCGGCACGGAATCGGCCATCGAGTCGCGCACCGGCGTCACCGTGTTGGTCGCGCCCGGGCCAGACGTGACGAGACACACGCCGACGCGGCCGCTGGCGCGCGCGTAACCGGCAGCCATGAAGCCCGCGCCCTGTTCGTTCGCCGGCACGATGAGCGGCACGGCGTCGGCGCCGCGATGCGCCTCGTTGTAGAGGAATACCGCGTCGTAGGTCGGCAGGATGGCGCCGCCGGAATAGCCGAAGATCGCGCCAACCCCCTCGTCGGCCAGTACCTGCACGATCATTTCCGCGCCCGAGAGCACGCTGCCCGCCAACGGATGCGCGCCGCGCTCCAAAACCTGGTGTTCCTCTTTCATCTCCATCCCGGGCGTCCGGCTCTCGCGTCTAAAACCGGCGAAGAGGCCGGCGGGAGCGAATATCTCAATAACTAAAGTCCGGCACCAGTTTGCTATGCTGCCGCGACGCACGCGCAGGGCGTGCGCCCACTGTCCGACAGTAGACACCGTGCGCCACATCATTGCGATCCTGCTGCAGAACGAGGCCGGAGCGCTCAGCCGCGTCGCCGGCCTGTTCTCGACGCGCGGCTACAACATCGAGTCCCTCAGCGTCGCCGCCACGGACGATCCGGCCGTTTCGCGCCTGACGCTGGTCACCAAGGGATCGGACGCCGTGATCCAGCAGATCGCGAGCCAGCTCCTCAAGCTGGTCGATGTGGTGAGCGTCGAGGATCTGACGCGTGGCGAGCACGTGGAGCGCGAGCTCCTGCTGCTCAAGATTGGCGTGCGTGACGACGCGCGGGGTGCGCTGGAAGGCGCGGTTGTGCGGGCCGGCGGGCGCGTGCTGTCGGTCACCGGTGCCGCGCACCTCGTCGAGCTGACGAGCAGCGAAGCTCAGATCAACGCCTTCGTGGCCGACGCGGGCAGCTACGGGCAGATTCTCGAGGTCGTGCGCAGCGGCGCCCTGGGCGTGGCACGCAAGTGAGCGGCGCGCGGCCGGCGCCTTCCTTCGACGACGCCGCCCGCTTCTGGCTCGCGCTCGGCTGGTACAACTTCGGCGGCCCGGCGGGGCAGATCGCGATCATGCAGCGCGAGCTGGTCGAGCGGCGCGGCTGGATCGATCAGTCGCGGTTCCTGCATGCCCTGAACTACTGCATGCTCCTGCCCGGTCCGGAGGCGATGCAACTCGCCACGTACGTGGGCTGGCTGATGCACGGCACGCGCGGCGCAATCCTCGCCGGCTGCGGATTCTGCGCACCAGCGGTGCTGATCCTGTTCGCGCTGTCGTGGCTCTATGTGGCGCACGGCGACTTCGGTCCAGTCGCCGCCGTGCTCGCGGGCTTCAAGCCGGTTGTCGTTGCCATCGTGCTGTTCGCGGTCTACACGGTCGGCCGCCGTGCGCTCACGACCGCCGCCCATGTGGCCCTGGCAGTCACTGCTTTCGCGGCGATCCAGTTTGCGAACGTGCCGTTCCCGGTCATCGTGGTCGCGGCGATGCTCGTTGGCCTCGTTTTCGCTCGCACCGTGGCGCCAGCCGCGGGCGTGTCCTCGCCCGGCCCTGCACCGACCGCGACCCGCTGGCGGACGGTGCGACTGGCACTCATCTGGCTCGCACTCTCGCTTGCGCCGCTGGCCCTGCTCGCCGCCATTGGCGCGCCGTCGATCCTCGAACCCGTCTACGTCTTCTTCACCAAAGCGGCCTACGTCACCTTCGGCGGTGCGTACGCGGTGCTCGCGTACGTCAATCAGGCGGCGGTGGAACAGTTCGCGTGGCTCACCGCAGAGCAGGCGATCGACGGTTTCGCACTGGCCGAGACGACGCCGGGACCGCTCATCATGGTGGTGCAGTTCGTCGGGTTCATCGCCGGCTGGAACGCACCACAGCCATGGCCACCCGCCGCGACCGCGGCCGCGGCGGCGTTGCTCACGAGCTACGCGACCTTCATCCCGAGCTTCTTCTTCATCCTCGTGGGCGCGCCGTACCTCGAGCGCCTCCGTGGCATACGTCGACTGGACGCGGCGCTCGGCGCCGTGACCGCCGCGGTGGTGGGCGTCATCCTGAGTCTCGGCGTGGTGTTCGCAACTGCGGTACTCTGGCGACCCGGCGCGGGCGGCGGCCCCAATGCATTCGCCGGGGTGGTCATGGCCCTCGCCGCGCTGGCGCTGTGGCGCAGGGTCGGCGTCCCATGGATCGTGCTCGGCGGCGGCTGCGCGGGCTTGCTGGCATACGTGGCTGGATGGATCGGACCATGAAGTACCTGCACACGATGGTGCGAGTGAGCGACCTGGAGCGCTCTCTCGATTTCTACTGCCACAAGCTCGGCTTGCAGGAACTGCGCCGCTCGGTGAACGAGAAGGGCCGGTACACGCTCGTGTTCCTCGCCGCGCCCGGCGATGATCAGGCGCAGGTGGAGCTCACGTTCAACTGGGATCCGGAAAATTACCGGGGCGGACGCAACTTCGGCCATCTCGCGTACGAGGTCGAGGATATCTATGCCGCCTGTCAGCGCCTGCGCGACGGTGGCGTCACCATCAACCGGCCGCCGCGCGACGGACGCATGGCGTTCGTGCGCTCGCCCGACGGGATCTCCATCGAGCTGTTGCAGAAGGGCGGCGCACTGACGCCGCGCGAGCCATGGACGTCGATGCAGAACGAGGGCACGTGGTGAGCGCCGCGACCTTGGCTCGCACCGCGACCTTGGCTCGCACCGCGACCTTGGCTCGCACCGCGACCTTGGCTCGCACCGCGACCTTGGCTCGCACCGCGACCTTGGCTCGCACCGCGGTCGCGCTGGCGATCCTCGCCGGCACGCTGGCCCCGCCGACCGTGCCCAGCGCACTCGCAGCCGGTCCCGCCGATCCCGCCAGAGCCTGCGCAGGTCTCGCTTCTTTCGACTTCAGCCGCGTGCCGGACGCAGCCACGCGAATCGCTTCGGCCGCGTCCGTCGCGGCGCTCGACGATCAACCGGCGCTGTGCCGCGTCATCGGCTACGTCGCCGCCGATGTCGGCATCGAGATGCGCCTGCCCGAGGTCACCTGGAACGGCAAGCTCTATCACGCCGGCTGCGGCGCGCTCTGCGGCAGCACGGCCCTCGTCTACGACGAGCTGAAGGCGGCAAGCGAGGCGCTGGCGCGCGGCTACGCCGTGGTGGCGAGCGACATGGGTCACCGCGGCGTTTCGGCCACCGACGGACTCTGGGCGCGCGGCAATCTCGGCGCGCAGATCGACTTCGGCTACCGCGCCACTCACGTAGCCACCGTGGCTGCGAAAGCCATCGTCGAGCGCTACTACGGCTCTCCTCCGTCGCGTTCGTATTTCGAGGGCTGCTCCACCGGCGGGCGCCAGGCCTTGCTGCTGGCGCAGCGATTCCCCGCGGATTTCGACGGCATCATCGCGGGCTGCCCGATCCTGAGCAACGCCGCGGAAGCGGTCCACGTCGCCTGGTCGGCGCGCGCGAACGTGGACGCGCGGGGCCAGCCCGTGCTGAAAGCCGAGCAGCTGCCGCTGGTGCACGAGGCGGTGCTTGCGGCCTGCGACGCGCGCGACGGCGTCAAGGACGGCATCGTCGCCGATCCGCGCGCGTGCAACTTCGATCCGAACAGCATGCGCTGCAAGGCACGCAGCAAAGCCGATTGCCTGACGCCCGCCCAGGTCGACACGGTGCGCAAGCTCTACCAGGGCGCGCGCAACTCCCGCGGCGAGCCGCTGACTTCCGGCGGCGTGCCGGTCGGTTCGGAGCTGCAATGGGCGGACGCCTTCGTCGCCGTCGGTGAGCAGACGCCGTTCGAGGAGAAGCTCGCCAACGAGTACCTCGGGAATCTCGGCCTGTTCGAGGCCAGCGCGCGCCCGCTGAGCGTGCGCGATCTCAACTTCGATCGCGATCCGCAGCGCCTCGCGCTGACCGATGCGCTGTCGAATGCGTCCAACCCGGACCTGCGCGCTTTCCGCGCGCGCGGCGGCCGCCTGATCCTGCACCAGGGCTGGGCCGATCCTTCGACCGCCGGCACGGCGTCAATGGATTTCTACGACACCGTCACGCGTGTGATCGGATCGCCCGAGCGCACGCAGGAGTTCGCGCGCCTGTACCTGCTGCCAGGCGTCGGCCATTGCGGCGGTGGCAAGGGAGCGGCGGTGGTGGACTACCTCACGGCGCTGGAGCGCTGGGTGGAGCGCGGCGAAGCCCCGGACCTGCTCGTCGGCTACCACATCCGCGGCGAGGTCGATCCCGGAGCCGCGCGCTTTCCGATCGATCCCTCGCAGGTCGATTTCACGCGCGCGTACTTCCCGCACCCGGCTTTCGCGCGCTTCACGGGCAAAGGGGCGGCGACCGAGCACCGCAACTGGGTGAAAGCAACGCCGCCAGAGCCAAAACCAAAGCCCAAGCGCTGAGGAAAGGTCCGGCAATTTTTCCCGCGCGTCGCAGCGGGAACGCGCTGGCAAAGGTGCCTGTCCTCCTTCCCTCACTCGCGCGCGATCGGATAGAGCAGGTACTCGTCGTCCATCAGTCCGCTGCGTGAGTAGAACCAGTCGAGCCGCGCGTTCGGGTTCTTCGCGAACTCCGGGTCCTTGAGCGCTTCCTGCCACTGCTCGCGCAAGGCCGGGTCCTTCTCGAGCATCAGCTGCGCCAGCGGATCCATGATGTAGTTCTCGTAGTACTCGGTGCGCTGCAGGACGTCGAGCATGAAGCCCCACTGGAACAGCGAGTCCGTGCTCTGCGGCTCGAGCAGCACCATCGCGAGATCGCCGAGCGGCTGATCGGTGCTCACGCGCCAGGAACCGGCGGGCCAGGTCCGCTCGATGAGCTGCGTGTCGACGCCCGCGAGGCTGACGGGCATGCGACTCTCGAACGCCGCGGTGCCCAGCTTCGGCTCGCGCAGACGATAGAACGTGAGCGTGTTCGTGACAGGGGCGGCGAGCTCGTCGACGGCCACTCCGTGCTGGCGCAGCTTGTCGGCGACGTCCGGCCTCGAGCGCGGAATCCAGTACGCGGCCGGGCGCGAGACGAAAAGCGTCGGTTCGTCCACGTAGACGTCCATCTCCTGCTTCACCGGCTTGCCCAGGTAGCGCAGCTCGCGCTGCCCGGAAATCGGTGACTCGAAGAACTCCCAGGCGATCCCTTTGAACGTTTCCTTGCGCGCCGGCGCCTTCGATTGGGTGAAGGCGACCGGCAGCGATCGCGGTCGGCCGGCGCGATCCGCGGCAATGGCCGCGCGCAGCGCGGTGACGTCGCGACCGGCGACACGCAGCGATTCCTCGACCAGCAGGTACGTGCCCAGCACGCGCTGGCGATACGGCTTGAGCGAGTGGTTCTCGACGAGGACGCTCGGGACGTGGACCAGATCTCCGTAACCGGTGGAGAAGCGTGCGATGCCGCGACCGTCGTACAGGCCCTTGGTGAGATCGCGCGAGTCGCGCTCCATCATGAACGGGCCCGGGATGTGTCCGCCCTTCGACAGCCGCTTTTCGATGGCCGGGCGGAACGTGCTCGTCAACCAGCGTGCCGCACCGGGCGACCAGGGCGCGATGCTGTTGAAGCCGTACGTGATGTCGTACTGGTGGTCCATGCCGTCCGTGACGTGCAGGTCGAGGTAGAGGTCGGGCTCGGTGGCGGCGAGCAGCGCAACCAGCGCCACGGACTCCGGGGCATCGAGCTTGGCGTAGTCGCGATTGAGGTTGAAGTTGCGTGCCGTCGTGCGCCAGCCCGCGTTGTCCGGGCCGCGTTGATTCATGCGCCGCGTGCCATCCTTGCGCTCGTGACCGTCCGGGTTGTAGACGGGGACGAACAACAGGCTCGCGTTTTCCAGCACGTCCGCGCGCCGGCCGCTGACGATGTCGCGCAGGAGCATGAGGCCGGCATCCTTGCCGTCGATCTCGCCGGAATGGATGCCGCCCTGCGCCAGCACGCGCGCCCGAGCCGAGCGGCGCAGCGCCGCGAAGCTGTGGTCGCTCTCACGGCTCGCGATCACCACGACCAGCGGCCGGCCCTGCGACGAGCGGCCGAACTCGTGTATCGAGATCAGCGGCGAGGCAGCGTCGAGGCGCTGAAGGAATTCGAGCGTCGTCGCGTAGTCGGGTGTGGTGACGAAGTTGCTCGTTTCGGCGGGAGTGCGCCACTCCTCCGGCACGTTCGCCAGCAGCTTCTCGCTCGCTCCGTGCCAGCGCTCGATGGGCGGCAGCGGAACATCGACGGCGGCGAGGGTCGGCGTAGTCATGACGAGGAGGGAGAGTAACCAAAGCCATGAACGGTGCAGCATGGTGTTTGCGCGCGAGTACGGCGAGGGGAGGGAACGCGCACGCTACCCAATCTGCACCGGCGTGTACACGCGTCGCACTTCATTTTTTCTGATCCTGACTTCAGCAACGGGTAAGGCGAGCGCGTGGGGCTGCGGGACGAATGCCGGAAAGCGTACTTTCCGCTGTCAGCTTTGCAGCGCCAGCCCGTCGTGACGGACGCGGACCTCCTGCGCGCGCGGGCTCAGAAGCTCGTGCGCACCGTGAGGCCGAGCTGCCGCAGGCGCGGATGGCTCACGCTGTAGCGGAACGGGAACGTCGCGCCGACGGGGAACTGCGCGTTCGGCAGCGTGTTGTCGAAGAACACTTCCCGGAAGGCACCGCTCGGCGCGTCGTCCTCGAAGACGTTGAGCGCCCAGAACTCGACCAGCCAGCGGCGCGCCTGCAGTCCGAAGCGCGCGTTGTAGTACGTGTGCGAAGGGATGACGGCCTGGTTGGTGGAATCCGCGAACTGCTCGTCCTGGTGCGTGAGGTCGTGGCGCATGTACCAGTCCAGCCGTTCCGTGAGCGCATCCTGGTACGCGAGGCTCAGCGCGCCCTTCCACTTCGACTGGCGCAGCAGCTTGCGCCCGGAGACGTCGCCATCCGGCGCGAACGTGGGGAACTCTGCGAAGGTTTCGGCCGCGGCCTCGTCGTATTCCGCGTCCGCCCAGGAAGCGCCGAGCGTCGCGCGCCAGCCGCGGCTCAGCTGCGCCGCGAGTGCCAGCTCGGTGCCGTACACCGTCGCATCGCCGGCGTTGACGTCCAGCGCGAACGGCGGATTGGTCTGCTGGCCCTCGATCTGCGTGATCACCTGCGGGATCACGATGTCGCGCCAGTCGATGTAGAACATCGCGAGGTCGGCCTGCACGCGTCCGCCGTCCGAGCGGCCCTTGAAGCCCACCTCGTACGTCGTGTTCTTCTCGGGTTCGACCGTGAACACCACCAGCTGGGCCGGATTGCCGCCGCTGCCGTCGAAGTCGACGGTGGCCGTGTCGAAGGCACCGCCCTTCTCGCCGGTGGCGACCGATGCGTACAGCGTGCGGTTCTCGTGCGGCTTGAAACTCATGTCCGCGCGCCAGGTGAAGAAGCCCCAGGTGTTGTTCTGCTGGGGTGTGCCGCCGAAGAGGTCGGTGACCGTCTTTTCCTCGTCGGTGTAGCGCGCCTCGGCGCGCGCGCTCCAACGCCCGGCGAAGTCGTATTCCAGCCAGCCAAACCCTGCAATCGCATCGGTTTCCTCGCGCGCAGCGAGATCGAAGCGCGTGTCGCCGGTCGGGCTCGCGAACCACGGACCGTAGATGGCGTTCCCGAAGCCGAGGCTGAACCCGACGCCCGGTCCGACCGGTGCACACGGACAGAAGCCGGCGAAGTCGGCCGGCAGCGGCGTGGTCGCGGCGATGCCGTCGCTCGTCGACTCGCGCTCGGTGGCGTAGTAGTACGCGCCGGCCGAATAGCGCAGCGCTTCCCCCGCCGTGCCGGTGAAGCGCAGCTCCTGGCTGAATTCCTTCGTTTCGTCGCCGGGACCGATGAGCAGCAGGTCGGTTGGGAAGCTGCGCAGCGGGCCCGGGGCCATCGGGGCGAAGGGGGTCGCTTGGTAGGCGAACAGCGCGCCGCCGGAAAGCTGCGCGTCCAGGACGAAGCTCTCCTGCAGGCTCGAATAGCCCGAGATCGCCGACAATGCGCCACCACCGGGGAGCGACCAGGTGAGCTTGAGCGTCGTGCGAACCAGGTCGCGGTCCTCGCCCACTGCTTCGGGAGCCGAGGAGAACGCGTCGTCGTCCGCGGTCGGCAGCTCGCCGCAGAAGTTGGCGAAGCCGAAGGACGCGGGGTTGACGAGGTTGCGGTTCTCGCAGTTCGTCGCCACGCCGGTCATCGCCGGAAGGCCGAGCTGGTCGTCCGAAGCGTAGAGACTGAGCAGCGCCTCGAACGAGCCGGCCGGGGTGAACAGCAGGCTCCCGGAGAAGGTATTGAACTCGTACCCGCCGATGCGATCGCCGCCGGACTGGTTCGGGTACGAGCCGTCCCAATTGTCGTACATCACCGCCGCGCGGCCCTTCAGCCAGTCGCCCGCCAGCGGCCCGCTCACGATCAGCTTGCCGAGCAACTTGTCATCGCTGCCGTACTGGGCCTCGGCGCGCGCTTCGAACTCGGACGTCGGTCGTGCGGTGGTATAGAGAATCGCGCCGCTGAACGTGTTGCGGCCGTAGAGCGCGGAGACCGGCCCCTTCACGACCTCGATGCCGGCGATGTCGAGCTGGCTGAAATTCAGCCCTTCGCGGCCGGAAACGTACACGCCGTCGACGAAGATGCCGGCGTTGTTCTCCTGGAAGATCGCGGTCGGCGCCATGTTGCGGATCACCGGCACCGGCAGCAGGCCGCCGAACACGTGCGAGAACGTCAGGCCCGGCGTGAACGCCGCGACGTCGTCCAGGTTGGCGATGCCCGCAGCTTCGATGTCGCGCGCGTCGTACTTGGTGATGGCGAGCGGGACGTCGAGCAGGCGCTCCTGCACCTTGCGCGCGGCAGTGGTGACCTCTTCGAGCACGTCATCGCCGGCAACATTCTGCGGGCCCGCAGCCTGCGCCCCGGCGGCAGAGCATGCGAACGTGACGAAGGCGGCGGACGAGACGGTGCGCAGGGTGCGGCGGTGCACGGCGGTTCTCCCCAGCGAGGCAGCGGGAGAATTATAGGCAGCCACGTCCGTCGCGATTGTCACCGGTGCAACACGGAGCCGGTGCAACACGGAGCCGGTGCAACACGGAGCCGGTGCAACGCAAGGGGGAAGGAACTACGGGCCCTGCGAGGCTCCGGGCGAAGGTGCCTCCGGCTGCTCGCGCGACGCGCGCCAGGCCGCGAGCACCTCGCGTTCGCGATTCGCGGAAATCCCGGCCTTCAGCGCGTTGCGCTGCTCTTCGGGACGCGCCAGGTGCCAGGCGAGAGTGTCGCGCACCGTCGTCAGGAGCGGGCGAATGGCCAGGCCCGTCTTCATCGCGCGATCGACGTTGTGGTCGGCGAACCCGGCCTCCTCGCCCACCGCGTGCAGCCACACCGGCATGTCGCTCCAGCCCTGCACGTTGTGCTCGGCCAGGAACGCTGCGGGCACCCAGGTCGCCCTCGCGTTCGTGCCGGCGGCGGTCACGCACGCATCGATCAGCGCGCCCATCGTGAACTGCTGCGGTGCCGAGACGACGTTGTAGGTGCCGAGCGCGCGGTTCTCGATGCAACGCAGCGTGAAGTCGCGCAGGTCGCGCACGTCGATCACCTGCATGCGATCCGCCGGCGAGTTCGGGGCCAGCATCTCGCCGCCGCGGGCGGCGCGCGCCGGCCAGTACGTGAAGCGGTCGGTGTTGTCCTCAGGCCCGACGATCAGGCCGGGGCGCAGAATCGTCACGCGACCCGGCATCGCCTGCTCGGCGGCGCGCTCGCACAGCGCCTTGAGCGGTCCGTACGTCTCCCCCGCCACTTTCTCGACCGTTTCGTCCTTCAGCTTGCCGACGGGCGAGCTTTCGTCATTGGCTTTCGCAAAGCTCGCGTACACGGAGAGCGTTGAAACGAACACGTAGTGCGCGACGTTCGGAGCGAGCAGCTCCGCGGACGAGCGCACGTGGCGCGGCACGTAGCCCGAAGTGTCGAGCACCGCGTCCCACTGGCGCCCGCGGAGCGCGTCGAGCTTGCCGTCGCGATCGCCGTTGAGGACTTCGACGTCCGTGACGCGGCCGACGTTGGTGCGGCCGCGGTTGAAGATCGTGACGGCGTGCCCGTGCGCGCGCGCGGCCTCGATGAAGTGCGGGCCGAGGAAACGCGTGCCGCCGAGGACGAGGAGGGACAGTTTTTTCGGCGGCGCGAGCGGTGCGGGCGGCACAGGAGTCCGGGCGGAGGATGAGCCCTGCGCAGACGAGGACGTCTGAGCCGGAGCGGCGCGCCAGGGCAATGCGGACGCCAGCAGCGTGGCGCCGCCTGCGAGCAGCACGTCGCGTCGCTTCATCATTCCTCTCCGCCCGCCGCGGCGGCGGAGCGCGCGCCCGTGCCGATGTACTTCTCCAGCCACTCCTTCTTCGTCTGGTACCAGAACAGCGAGTTCTGCGGCTTGAGCACCCAGTGGTTCTCGTCGGGGAAGTACACGAACTTGCTGGGCACGCCGCGGTTCTGCAGCGTATTGAACAGCTCGAACGCGTGGTTGACCGGCACGCGCATGTCGAGCTGGCCGTGGATGACGAGCGTGGGCGTGACGAAATTCGCGGCCGCGGTGTGCGGTGAGTAGCGCGCGAAGTCGGCGGGCTTGTCCCAGAAGTTGAAGAAGCGACGCTTGCGGGCAGCGAAGTCTGCGGCGTACTGGGTGAACATGTTGTACACGGCCGCGTGCGCCACCAGCGTCTTGAACGGGTGAGGGCGGCCGAGGATGGTGCTCGCGAGGAAGCCGCCGTAGCTGCCGCCGCCGGCCGCCATGCGCCCGGCGTCGACGTAAGGCCGCGACTTGAGGTACTCCGCCGCCTTGATCGTGTCTTCGTACGGCAGCGTGATCCAGTCGGGATTGATCGAATCGGTGAAGTCCTGGCCGAAGCCGCTCGAGCCGTGGAAGTTGTGCCAGGTGGTGATGTATCCCCAGGCCGCGAACACCTGCGCGTTCCAGCGCCACTGCGTGCTGTCGGTGACGCCACCGTGCGGCCCGCCGTGCAGCAGCATGTACACCGGGTACTTCTTCGCGGGGTCGAAGTCCGGCGGATAGACCACCCACATCTGGATGTCCTTGTCCGCCGCACCCTTGTAGGTCACGCTCTCGACGCGTCCGAATTTCACGCCGGCGAGCTTCTCGTCGTTGAAGGCCGAGAGCTTCGTCGCCGCGCCGGAACGCAGGTTCAGGTTCACGAGCGTGGGGGGCTCCGAGAACGCCTGGCGGATGGCGACGCAAGTCTGTCCCGCGAGACTCAGGCCGGAGTAGCTCGATGCTTTCGTGAGCGCCTTCGTGACACCCGACGCTTCGATGCGATAGATGCGCCGGGTGCCGGCATCGTCGATCGAACCGTAGAGCGCGCGCGAGTCAGCGCTCCAGACGAGACCTTCCGCTGAGCGGTCCCAGTCTTCAGTCACCACGCGCTGCGTGCCGGAGCGGCGATCGAGCAGTACCAGGCGCGACTTGTCGCCATAGAAACCCTTGATCTTCTGGCGCTGGAAAGCGAGATGACGACCGTCCGGGCTGTAGAGCGGGCCGCCGTCGTCCGCGGGGTTCTCGGTCGTGAGGTTGCGCGTGGCGCCGCCCTCGGCGGGCACGACGAAGATGTCGAAGTTCGAGTCGATGCCCGAGCGATCGACGTCCCCGGAGAAGGCGATCTCGGTGCCGTCCGGCGAAATGTCGTACGAGCCGGTGTCGGGGTCCGCGACGGGCAGGGCGAAGCCGGTGGGCAGCGTGATCGGATCCGGATCGCCGCTGCCGCTGGCCGCGATGCTGTAGAGGTGCGCCTGGCGATCGTCGATGAAGCGATCCCAGTAGCTGAAAGGCGCTTTGTCCCACACCTTCGCCGTCATTTTCGAATCGGCGCGCTCCTTCATCCGGTCTTCCATCTGCTTCCAGCTCTGCAGCTCCGGCCACACGTAGCTGATGAAGGCGATGCGCTGCGAATCGGGGAACCATTTCGGTGACGCCGCGCCGGTCGGCACGCTGGTCACGCGCCGTGCCTCGCCGCCATCGGGCGCGATGACGTAGACCTGGCTTTCCTTGTCGTCGCCGCGCTTGGACACGAACGCGATCCACTTGCCGTCGGGGCTGAAACGCGGCGACGTGTCGTTCGCCTGGTCACTGGTGAGCTGACGCGCCGCACCGCCCGCCGTGGGCAGCAGCCACAGATCCGTGAAACCCTTGTTCTTGTCGACCTCGTAGCGGGTCACGGCAACGACCGCGAGCTTGCCGTCAGGCGAGATCGACGGATCGCCGACGCGCTTGAGCTGCCACAGGGTCTCGGCGCTGAATGGCGCGGAGGCCTGGGCGTGGCTCAGGGCGGGCGCCGCAAGGAGGACGACAAAGGCGGAGGCGATCGGCGCGAACGTCGGCGCGGACTTGGACATGGCGAAGACTCCCTGGGGACGCGAGTGGTCCGCGGCTGGCTGCGGGACTGGCCGCGTCGCCGCCGCGTGTTCGGATGGCTGGCGATTCTGCCGACGCGCGCGGCAGGGCGCAATTACGGGGCCGAGACGCTCGCAGCGCGCGACGAAGCGCAGGAGAATGGCGCCCATCGTCGTCCCTGGCGAGGTGGCCGGGCCGCCGATGGGGGCGGACCGCTGCGGGAGCAAGGCTGATGGATCATCTCGAACAGCTTCGACTGGACCTGCGCGCGTTCGCCGCAGAGCGCGACTGGGGCCAATTCCACACGCCGAAGAACCTCGCCATGGCGCTCGCGGCCGAGGCCGGCGAGCTGCTCGAGCAGTTCCAGTGGCTCACGCCCGAACAGAGTGCGCAGCTCGACGACGCGCGCCGCGCGGCGGTGCGCGACGAGCTGGCCGACGTTCTTCTATATCTGGTGATGCTCGCGGATCGCGTCGGCGTGGATCTCGCGCAGGCGGCACTGGAGAAGATCCGGCGCAATGCGGGCCGCTATCCCGTGGCGGAGGTTCGCGGCAGCGCGCGCAGGCATGACGCGGACTAGCACTGGCGAAGTCAGATGACACAGCAACTTCCGGATAGAGTCGCTCCCCCACGCTGAATAGATTGCTCCCCCGCGCGAGCCGTTCGGTCTTCCGACGGCAGGGCGCCTGCGACGCCTGGGGAGGAATCGATCATGCATTCGTGCACCGCGCGCGGCTGGCTCGCCACGTTCGCGCTCTCTGCCTGCCTGCCGACCCCGGCAGCGACACTCGCCACGACAACGGGCGCGGCTGACCCGGCCGCTGCCGTGTCGGTCACCGCTCCGTTCGTCGAGGCGGTGCCCGAGCTTTCGGCCTTCGTCGCCACGATGGAATCGGACCGCCCGCTCCCGACCGCGATGCAACGCGTCGAGGGTTTCACGACGCGCTTTCCACGTGACGACGAGCCATTGAGCGAGGCTACGGTCGCCTACCTCGGCCGGGACACGCGGGCGGTGCACGTCGTCTTCCTGTGCTACGCGAAGGACCCGGCCGCGATCCGTGCTCACCGCGTGGCTCGCGACAGGATCCTCGAGGACGACGACAGCGTCGCAGTGCAGATCGACACGTATCGCGACTTTCGCCGCGCCTTCGGCTTGCAGGCGAACGTCGCGGGCGCGAAGCAGGACGGCTATTGGATCGAAGGCAGCGGGTGGAGCCTCGACCCGGACTTCGACTACCGCACCGAGGGTGCACTCACCTCGCGCGGCTATGTCGTCAAGTACACGATTCCCTTCACCAGTCTCGACTACCCGCGTGGCAGCGAGACCTGGGGGCTGCTGCTGATGCGGATCGTCCCGGGAAGCAACGAGACCGCCTTTTGGCCGCGCTACTCGCGCAAGGTGCAGGGACGGATGAACCAGGCCGCGCGGCTCGAAGGCATGGCCGATGCGCCCGCGCCGTCGCGCGCACAGCTGGTGCCGTACTTCGCGTCGCGTCACACGGAGCTCGGGAACGAAACGAGCGACGATCTCGACGCCGGGCTCGACGCCCGGCTGCGCCTCGGGCGTTCGACGGAGCTCGCGCTGGCAATCAACCCCGACTTCAGCCAGGTCGAATCGGACGAACCGCAGATCGCCGTGAACCGGCGCTTCGAGCTGCTGTTTGCGGAGAAACGGCCGTTCTTCAGCGATCACGCGCGTTATTTCGCAACGCCAATCGACCTGCTGTTCACGCGTCGCATCGTCGACCCCAGGTACGGACTCAGGGCCACGGGGCAGGGCGAGCGCACGACATGGGGCACGTTGATCACGCGTGAGGTGCGAGAGGCAGTGTCCGGCTCGTCGGGCGACGCGGCGGCGGACCGCGACCTCTTCGCGGGTCGCGTGCGCTACGACGCTACCGCGCGGCTGTCATTCGGTGCGGCGGCTATCTGGCTGGGCGACGACCGCGAACGCAACGCCGTCGGCTCGATCGATACGCGGTGGGTCGTCAGCGATCGGTGGACGATGCTCGGGCAGTTTGCGACGAGCCACGACGAAATCGATGTCGCAGAGGCAGAGCCGATGCCGGCCCCCGCAGCCGCGGACGACGGCACGCTGCGCGGCACCGCTGCGGAGGTGCGCCTGCAGGGAAGCGCGCCGACCTGGACGTACGATCTCAGCCTGCGTGCCGTCAGCGACGATTTCCGCGCCGACGCGGGGTTTGTGACTCGGCACGGCATCTTCGACGCGCGCCAGTTCACGACGTGGCGCCACTATCCGGCGGACTCTCGCCTCGTCGGCGTGGGGCCGGACCTGGAGGTCGAGTACGTGAGCGACGAATCGGGACGCCGGCTGGACACCGTTGCCGAGCTTGCCCTCGTCGCCGAGTTTGCGCGACTGACCACGGTGGCAGTCTTTGGCGGGCCTCGCCAGACACGTCTTCAGCCTGCGGACTTCCCCGGCCTCGCGCAGGCGCTCGACTTCGGGTCCTCGCGAGCGGGCGCCAGGTTCGAAACTTCGTTCGCCTTCGGTTCAGTGGCGCTCGAAGTGACGCGCGGGCGCAGAATCAACCTCGTGCCGCCGGAGGGAGCGCTGCCCACACAGGGCCGCTTTCGCGAAGCCACCCTCACGCTCGGGCTGAGACCGAGCTCCGTCCTGACGAACGAGAACCGGATCCTGTACACGCGCTTCGACGAAGACCGCGGCAGCCGCGTTTTCGAACAGGCGCTGGCCCGCAGCAAGTGGAGCTATTACTTCACGCCCGAGTGGTCCCTGCGCTTCATCGCGCAGTACCAGCGCACGCGCGCCAACGAGGCCGCCAGCCGCCTCGAGGACGATGAAGGCGCGAACCTCGACCTGCTGATGGCGTGGCAGCCCACACCGACGCGTGCGCTCTACGTGGGCGGCAATACGGACTACGAGGCGAACGTGGGCGACACCGGGACGCAGAGGACTTTTCCCGATCGCCTGCAGCGGCGCGTGGCGAGCCTGTACGTCAAGTTTTCCTGGTCGTTCGACCTCGGCGGCGGCAGCCTCGGGCGTTGAGTCCTCTGCGGACCGCTCGCTCGCTCAGTGCGCCTTCACCAGCGCCTTGCCGAAGTTCTCGCCGCGCACGATCCTGCAGAAGTGCTCGGCTGCGTTCTGCAAACCTTGCACGATGTCCTCGCGATAGCGCAGGTGCCCTTCGGCAAACCATGCGATCGCGTCCTTGAGGAACGCCTCGCGCCGGTGTTCGATGGCGTGTGGCAGCAGTGGCAGCATCCGCAGCCGCGCTGCGGGCGATCCCGCCACCTCTGCCTCCGCGTGCTCCGATTCCACGCCGCCGATGTCCGCTGCGCTCAGCAGTCCGCACAGCACGACCCGCCCGCCTTCGGCAACGTGTCCGCCCGTGACCACGGTGTCGAGCGTTGCGGCGCCGGAGCCGTCGAGGCCGCTGCCGTCGCCGTTGTGGAAATAAACGTGCACGCCCCGCGGGGCGAGCTGCCGCAGGCGCGCGTCGAGCTGCTCCGCCCGGTCATTGATGCAGGCGTTGAAGTGCGCCTCGCGCAGAACCCATTCGCACTTCTCGCGCGTGTCGGCGATGCCGATGACCTTGCAGCCCTTGATGCGCGCGATCTGCCCGACCATCGAGCCGGTCGCGCTGGCCGCCGCCGAGACCAGCACGATCTCGCCGGGCTTCGCGCTCGCGAGATCCAGAAGCCCGCAATAGGCAGTGAGCCCCGGCACGCCCATGATGCCGAGCGCGGTCGTGAGCGGCGCTCCGCCGGTCCTGATGCGCTGGACGCGCGTGCCGTCGGACAGGCAGAAACTCTGCAGGCCGGCTTCCATCACGACCTTCTCGCCGACATTGAAGACTTCATTGCGCGAATCGATCACTGCGCAGATGGCGCGCGCCGGCATCAGGTCGCCGGAGTGCAGCGGGGCAGGCTGGCCGGCCTCGAGGCGTCCGCGCACGTGCGGGTCCAGCGACAGCCACTCGGTCCGGCACAGCATTTCGCCCTTGCGCGGGGCCGGGGCCTCGGCGGCGACGAAGTCGAAATCCTCCGGCGCGGGCAATCCCTGCGGCAGCCTGCGGATGCGGACCTGATAGTTCTTCATCGCACCCCCGCCTCTTCTTTTCGGTACGTCGTTTCGAGGCTACGCCGCACCCCTCCAAAGGGGAAGCTCCGCCAGCCACCACAAGGCCAGGACCGCGGACGCGTTGTTCAGGGCGTGCATCGCGTACGGCGCCAGCAGCCCGCCCGAGCGACGCACCATCTCGCCGCCCATCAATCCCATCAGGACGAACAGCGGAAACAGCGTCGCACTGAGGTGCAGTGCGGCGAACAGGCCGGCCTGGATGAAGTTGGCCCAGCCGAACGACAGGTGACGCGCCAAGCCGGTGAGCAGGACCCCGCGGAACAGGATCTCTTCCACCAGCGGGGCGAAGAGCGCGGCCACGACGACGGTGATCCAGATGTTCTGCTCGGTCGTGAGCAGCCGCAGGCTCTCGGTCAGCTCGCGCTGTGGGTGGTCGTCGCTGCCGAGCTCGGGCAAGAGGGGCGCGGCCAGGAGGGTCACCAGGCGCAGGACCAGGAAGCCGAGCACGCCGGCCCCGATCGCCCGCGGTACGCTCCAGGATGGCGCGAGCAGCGTGCGCAAGGGCACGAAAGGCACGATCGCCAGCACGATGGCGCCGACGGCAATGGAGGTCCACAGGATCTGGCGGCCGATGGAATCCGCCGAAGGGTCGAGCTGCACCGCGCGCGAGGGCGCGTCGCCCAGGACGCTGCTCAGGAAATCGGGTCGCAGCGCCGCGACTACCAGCAACTCTGCAACGATCAGAAGCGAGAAGGCGAGCCACACGTGCCACAGCTGCCAGCCCGGGCCGGTCCACCCCGGCGCCCTGCCGGCACGCTGGCGGGCGCGGCCGCGAAACCAGGCGGGAACGACGAGCCCCAGCGGGATCGCCACGCCCAGGAGCAGCGCGAGGAGCAGCGACGACGTCAATACAACCTCCGGGGCGTCAAACCAATGGATCGCCGCGACTCACGGCGGTTCCTCGATCAGCAGCGGCGGATTATCATCCGCGGACGACGGTGCGACGAACAGGAGCGAGGACAGGGAGCATGTCTCGATGGCAGTGAAGCGACCGGCCGCGAGCCGCTTGGGCGACGACACAGTGCGCGTGCGGCGCTCGTACTTCGATTGTCGGTTCGGGCAGCTTCACGTGCGCACCGCGTTCCCGACCACCGGGGGTTTCGACGAGCGCACGACCCTCGTCTGCTTTCACCCCAGCCCGCTGTCGAGCCGCGCCTACGCACGCTTCCTCCCGCACATCGCGCTCGAGCGCTCGGTCTATGCCCCGGACACGCCGGGCTGCGGCGAGTCCGACGCACCGGCCGGCAGGCCCGGCATCGCGGAATACGCCGCTGCGATGGGCGACTTTCTCACGCAGATGCGCTTTCGCGCGGTCGACCTGCTCGGCTACCACGGCGGCGCGCTCATCGCGACCGAGCTCGCGATCCAGAGACCGGAGCACGTGCGCCGCATCGTGCTGGTCGGCCTGCCGATCAGCACACCCCAGGAGCGCGACGCGTTCACGCGCCAGGGGAATCCGGCACCCGGCGAGGACGGTTCGCATCTGGTGCGCGAATGGCAGCGCTCGGTGGAAGCGCGCGGCCCGGGCGTGACTCTCGAAACCCTGTCCGAGTCCTTCGCCGAAAAGCTGCGCAACGGGGCAGGCGCGTGGTCCGCGACGCACGCCGCGCACCAGTATCCCGCGGCGGAACGCCTGCCGCTCCTGCGCCAACCGGTCCTCGCGCTTCGGCCCCGCGACCACACGTGGGACGCGTCGGCACAGGCGCGCCAGCTCATCCGCGGCGTGAAAGTGGTCGACCTGGCCGAGCACGGTGCCGGCGTGTTCGACGTCGCGCCGGACGTCATCGCCCGCCACGTGTGCAGCTTCCTCGACGCCGGCTAGTCGGGCGGCGCAGCCGAAGATGCGGTCGCGATGGCTGTCGCGGGCCGTGGCTGCACGGCATTTCGATGCAGAACGAAGAGCCCGATGACCATCAGCAGCAACAGCGGAACGCTCACGAGATTGAGCTTCGACCAGCCGAGATAGTGGATCGCGGGGCCGGCCAGGAGCGACGCCACGGCCTGCGATCCGAAGACCGCGAGCTCGTTGACGCCCTGCGCCTTGAAGCGCTCGGAGGCGCGATACGAACGAGTCAGCAGCGTGGTGCCGGCGATGAAGAGCAGGTTCCAGCCGGCGCCGAGCAGCACCAGGCCCCACCAGTAGTGCATCACAAGGTGCGACCCGGCCCAGGAAATGAGCACGCAGCTGCCCATCAGGGCGATGCCGGTGAGCATCATCGGTTTCACGCCGACGCGGGCGATCAGCCAGCCGCTCGCCAGCGAGGGCAGGTACATGCCGAACAGGTGGCTCTGCACCACCCAGGTCGTCGCCTCGACGCTGTGGCCGTCGACGACGTGCATGCTGAGCGGCGTGGCGGTCATGATGAAACTCATGACGCCGTAGGCGCACACGCCCGCGAGCACTGCGACCAGGAACTGCGGCTGGCTCGCGATCTCGCGCATCGGGCGCGCCGGTTCCGCGCCGCGCGCCTGCCGCGGCGCCGAATCCGGCAACCGCGAGAGCACGGCGATGGCGCCGGCGTACAGCACCGCGACCACGATGAACGAGCCCGTGTATTCGGCGGCATCGATCACGTTGCGACCGAGAAGCGCGAGCCACGGCGCCAGCCACGCTGCCGCCAGCATGCCGAGCATGACCATCGCGACCGCGAGGCCGGCGCGGTGGTCGGGCACGTACTCGATGGCCGCGAACCGGTACTGCTGCACGAAGGCGAGGTTCGCGCCCATCAGCACGATCGCGCAGCAGAACATCAGGTAGTCGCCGCGCGAGATCGCCCAGGCGACGAACAGCGAGGCGAGGCCGGCCAGCGCAGCGCTGAGCATGAACGCGCGCCGTCGACCGATTCGCTGCATGAGCAGTGCGGCCGGCAGCGTCGTCAGCGCGAGGCCGAGGATCGACATGGAAACGGGCAGCGTGGCCAGAGCGGGGTCCGGCGCGAGCCGAGCACCCAGGATGCCGCCGAAGACCACCACGGCCACGGTACCCGACGCGGACAGCATCTGTGCGAGCGCGAGCAGGTAAACATTGCGAGACATGGGGCGCGTACTCTACATGACCGTGTCGCCAGCGGTTTTTGCGGCCGATCCGCGGGTTGTTCGCGCCGATCCGCGGGTTGTTCGCGCCGATCCGCGCGCCGGGTCGCCTCGGCTGGCCCTTCGGCCGGCGCGCCGGTAGGCGCCGTGTAGGACAAATCGCGCGGAAAATTCGGGCGGCGACCTTTGCGCCGCGTCACGTAAACTTGCCCTCCCGGGGCCTTATGTTTACTTTGTGATCCGGCACGCCGCGGTCTTTGTCACCATTGGCGCGCCAACGCCCCATTCGTATAAGAACATCGGCGGCCTTCATGACTTCGACAACAGACCGCAACCTGAGCGGCAGCATCGATCCGGATCTCACTGACGAGCTGCCGGCGCTCGACGTACGCGCCTACGAGGCGGAGCGCGGTATCGAACCCGCGGAGCGCCTGGGCAACACCGACACCTGGGCCGCAGCCTCGCCTCTGACCGCCTCTGCGCACGGCGCAGCTCAGGCTTCGCAGGCCACGCGCGGGCGTGCGCCGGCGGAAGACGCCGCGCCGGCCCCCGAAGAATCGGCCACGATTTTCGACACGATCCGCGCGCTCGAAACCAACCTGCGCGCCAAGTCCGAGCACATCGCGATCCTCGAGGAGTCGCTCGAGCGTGCCGAGCGCGAGCGCGTCTCGGCCGAAAAGCGCGCACGCGAGCGCGAGCAGGCCGCCGCGCGCGTGGAGAACGAGCTCGAAGGGCGTCACAACGCCGTCGCCAATCTCGACGCGCAGCTGGCCGCCCAGGCCGAGGCCGCGCGCGCCACCGAACGCCAGTTGCGCGCGCTCGAGAAGGAGCGCGCCGAGCTCACCACGCGCATCGAGGATCTGGAGCAGAACGCCTCCGGCCTCGACGCCGACCTCAAGGCGCGCGGCGAGACCATCGGCAAGCTGAAGACCGACCTGTCGACGCGCTCCGACCAGATCCGCGAGCTCGAACGCCTGCGCGACGCGCGCGACATCGACCAGGTGGCCAGCGCGGAGACTCTGCGCGCGCGCGATACCCGGATCGCCGAACTGCAGGCCGAGCTCGCCAGCCGCACCTCGGAGCTCACCGCGCAGCTCGGCCTCAGGGAGCAGGCGCGCCTCGAAGGCGTGCGGCTTCTCGATGCGCGCGCCGCGCGGATTGCCGAGCTCGAAGCCCGCAGTCGCGAGAGCGACCGGCGCACCGGGGCGCAGCTGGAGACCCTGCAGAGCCTCGAATCGCGCCGCCGCTATCACGACGAGGCGCTGTTCGAGCTGGATTGCGAGATCGACGCGCAGCAGCGCCGGCTCACGGAAGTGGAGAGCGAAGGCGCGCGACGCGCGCAGGAAATCGAGGGTCTGCAGGGGCAGCTGCGGGACCGCGACGGCAGCATCGGCACGCTGCGCGATGAAATCACGGCGCACCTGGCGACCCTCCACGAGCGGGTCGCCGAAGTCGCCGAGCTGCGCGGGCTGATGCAGGAATCGGGATCCGCCGCCGTCGAGCGCGAGCAGCGGATGAAGTCCCTGCAGGCCGAGGGCACACGCCTGCAAGGCGACGTGGCAGGCCGCGACCGGCAGATCGCCACCCTGCGCGACGAGATCGCGCAGGCGCGTGCGGATATCGCCGCGCGCAGCGAAGCCTTCACGGCCCTCGAGCGCGGCAACGAGACGCTGCAGGGCCAGCTGGCGGAGCGCGCCGGCGAGAACCAGGGCCTGCTGTCGTTCATGGAATCCGAACAGGCGAAGATCGTCGCGCTCGAAGCCGAGCTGGCGTCACGCGCGCGCACCATGGCGGAGGTCGAAGCGCGACTGCGGGTGCAGGCGGAAACCGCGGAAACGCACTCGCTCGAGCTCGACAACTGGAAGGAGAAGTGGTCGGAAGTGGCCGCGGCGGTCGGCGAGAAGGACTCGCGGCTCGCGCACCTCGAATCCGATCTCAAGGTCCGCACTTCCGAGCTGGCGGTCCGGTCGGAGCGCATCACCACGCTGCAGCGAACCATCGCGGACCAGGCCGACAGCATCGCGTTGCTCGAGCAGGAAGTGCGCGACAAGTCCGAGACGCTGTCGCGCGTCGAGGGCGACGTGCGCGCCGCGGAGGAGGCGATGCTGCGGCTCGAGTCGCAGGTGCGCCAGAAGAGCGAGCAGCTCACGGGTGCGCAGCGCACCCAGGACGAGCAGCGCACGCAGATCCGTCACCTGCAGGAAACGCTGGCGGCGCGCGACGCGGCAGTCGATCGTCTCGAGACCGAGTTGCGTGCGAGCAGCGACATCATCGGCAGCATCCAGCGCGACATCCGCCGCCTGAGCTCGAGCGAGGCGCCGCCTGCCGTGCCACAGCCGAACGTACCGGCCGCGGAGACGCAGGCGCGGCTGCTGACCCGGATCGACGGCGATTCCGAGGTGGTGCACGTCGTCAACAAGCGCACCACCAGCATCGGCCGCATCGAGGACAACGACATCGTGGTGGACACCAAGTACATCAGCCGCCACCACGCGCGCATCCTGTGCGGGCCGAACTACACGGTGCTCGAGGACCTCGGCAGCACCAACGGCGTGTACGTCAACAACCGGCGCGTGAAGGGCCGCCACACGATCGTCGACGGCGACATCCTGATGATCGGCAAGACGCGATTCCGGTTCGCACTGAAGACCGTGGGCGATCGTTCTCAGTAGATATCGCCGGGCGCCAGTCCGTCGAACGGCGCTCGGGCCTCAAGAACGTGACGCTGCGGCGCGCGCTCGCGACAGCAGCAGGGCGGCGGCGAGGTTGACGACGAAGATCGTCAGCACCAGGGGATAGGGCGTCGCGTTCGCGAACAGCGCCACCACCTGCACCGCCACGGCTGCCACCGAGAGCTGCAGGAACCCGACCAGGCCCGAAGCCGCGCCCGCGATGTCGGGCCGCACCGCGATGGCGCTCGAGGTCGAGCTCGGCGCGGCAATCGCGTTCGCCATGCACACCAGCGCGCCGGGCACGAACAGGGCCAGCGGATGCCAGTTGCCGACGACCGTGAGAGCCACGAGCAGCGAGCCGCCGCCGAGGGCGAGCGCTACGCCGCCGCGCATCATGCGGTCCGCGCCGCGACGGCGCGAGATGCGTGCCGAGGTGAAGAATCCCGTGAACGAGGCGACGGCCGGCAGGATGAAGAGGAGTCCGTAGCGGGACGGCGTGAGGCCCATGACGTCGATTGCGACGTGCGGCGCGCCGGCAATGAACGCCGACACGCCCGCGAACATCACCGAGCTGAAGAACGCGTAGCCGCGAAACTCCGCTGTGCCCAGCAGCTGGCGATAGCTCTGCAACGAATCCAGGCGCGTGCGCACGGCACTCACCTGGGTTTCCTGGATGCGCAGCAGCGTGAACGCGAGCACCGCGATGCCCAGCAGCCCGCTCAGGACGAACACCGCGCGCCAGCCTTCCAGCTCGACCGCGATGCCGCCCACGGTGGGGGCCAGCATCGGCACCACGAGGATGGCCGTCGCCGTGTAGGCGATGCCGGTCGCGGCACGCTCCGGCCCGAAGAAGTCCATGAGCGAGGCGCGCGCCACCGCCATGGCGGCGCCGCTGCCGAACGCCTGCACGATGCGCGCCGCGATCAACACTCCGATGTTGGGCGCCACGGCGCCGAGCAGGCTGCCGAGCATGAACATCAGCAGGCCCGCGACGATGATGGGACGGCGGCCGAAACGATCCGACAATGGCGCCACGGTGATGTTGCCGCCGGCAATCGCGATCAGCGCCAGGCTGACGAGCAACTGGGTGGTGCCGAGCGTGCTGCCGAAATGGTCGCGGATGCCGGGCAGCGCCGGCAGGACCGCGTGCATGGCGAAAGTGCCGAGCGAACCGATGGCGGCGGAGGCGAGGATGAGGCGGCGGGCGAGGGCGCGGTCCACGCCGCGATTATTGGCGATCATGGCATCGCCTTGTCGAGCCAATAATTGATGCAATAATGCGCGCGATGCCAGCCCCCTCCGCGCAGAACAACTACATCGAGAAGATCCTCAAGGCCAGGGTCTACGACGTGGCGGTCGAAACGCCGCTCGAACCCGCGGCGCGCCTGTCGCGCCGCCTCGGCAACACCGTGCTGTTCAAGCGCGAGGATCTGCAGCCGGTCTTCTCTTTCAAAGTACGTGGCGCGTACAACCGCATCGCGCACCTGTCGCAGACCGCGGCCGAGCGCGGCGTCATCTGCGCTTCCGCCGGCAATCACGCGCAGGGCGTGGCCCTGGCCGCCCGCAAGCGCGGCGTGCCGGCAGTGATCGTCATGCCGCAGACCACGCCGAGCATCAAGGTGCAGGCGGTGATCGACCTCGGCGCGGAAGTGATCCTGCACGGCGACGACTACGACCAGGCTTTCGAGCGCGCACTGGCGCTGGCGCGCGATCGCAATCTCGTCTTCATCCACCCGTTCGACGATCCCGACGTGATCGCCGGCCAGGGCACGATCGGCATGGAGATCCTGCGCCAGCGCCAGGGCGACATCCACGCTATCTTCGTGCCGGTGGGCGGCGGCGGCCTCATCGCCGGCATCGCCGCGTACGTCAAATACCTGCATCCGCGCCTGCGGGTGATCGGCGTGCAGCCGGAAGAATCACCGGCGATGTTCGAGTCGATGAAGCGCCGCGAGCGCGTGACGCTCGAGCGCGTCGGCATCTTCGCCGACGGCGTGGCCGTGCGGCGCGTCGGCGAGGAGACGTTGCGCCTGGCGCGCCTGCACGTCGATGAGGTGCTGCTGGTGAGCACGGACGAGATCTGCGCCGCGATCCAGGACATCTTTGAGGACACGCGCGCGATCGCGGAGCCGGCGGGCGCGCTCGCGGTCGCGGGGCTCAAGCAGTACGTGGCGCGCGAGAAAGTGAACGACGCGACGCTGGTGGCCGTGAACAGCGGCGCCAACATGAACTTCGACCGGCTGCGCCACGTCGCCGAGCGCGCCGACCTGGGTGGGCAGCGCGAAGCGCTGCTCGCGGTGGAAATCCCCGAGCAGCCCGGCAGCTTCCTGAAATTCTGCGAAACGCTCGGTGCGCGCAACGTCACCGAGTTCAACTACCGGTTCGAGAGCGCTGAGCGCGCGCAGATTTTCGTCGGCTTCGGCCTGACGCAGGGGCGCGAGGAGCGCAGCGCAGTGACGTCGGCGCTGCAGGCGGCGGGCTTTCCCGTCGTCGACATGACCGACAACGAAATGGCGAAGCTGCACGTGCGCTACATGGTCGGCGGCCACGCGCGCGGCATCGAGCACGAGCGCCTCTATCGTTTCGAGTTTCCGGAGCGCCCGGGTGCGCTGCTGCGCTTCCTGCGTGCGGTCGGCAGCCGCTGGAACATCAGCCTGTTCCACTATCGCAATCACGGCTCCGACTACGGCCGCGTGCTGGCCGGGATCCAGGTTCCTCCCGCCGGACGCGAGGAGTTTCTCCTGCACATCAACGAGCTGCGCTACGCGTACTCCGAGGAGACGGACAACCCCGCGTATCGCATGTTCCTCGGCGGATGAGCGCAAGCGAGGCCGAGGGCTATGTGCCGCGGCGTCAGCCGCGGCACGAAATGCGCGAGCTGCGCGGCATCGAGCACCGATTCACGCGCTGGGATGCGACGGGCACATCCGCGGAGGCATCGCGCAGTGCTGCTGGCAATGCAACTCCTCATGCGCCGCCCATCGTGCTGCTGCACGGATGGATGGATACCGGCGACACGTTCCAGTTCCTCGTCGACGCACTGGACGACCGCCAAGCGTTCGTCGCACCGGACTGGCGCGGATTCGGCGGCAGCTCCTGGGAAGCGCACGGCTACTGGTTCCCGAACTATCTCGCCGATCTCGAGGCGATGCTCGACTTCCTCGCGCCGCAGGCCCCGGCCACGATCGTGGGGCACAGCATGGGCGCGAACGTCGCCTCGCTGTACGCGGGCCTGCGTCCCGAGCGCATCGCACGTCTCGTCAACATCGAAGGCTTCGGCCTGCCACGCACCGCTCCCGAACGTGCGCCCGAGCGGTATCGCGAGTGGCTCGATCAGCTCAAGGCGCCGCCCGGTTTCGCCGCCTACGCCAACCTGGCACAGCTCGCCGGTTTCCTCGCGAAGCGTAACCCGCGGCTCACGCCCGCACGCGCTGCGTTCATTGCCAGCGCCTGGACCGGCGAGGACCGGGACGGGCAGCGCGCGATCCGCTCCGACCCGCGGCACAAGCTGGTCAACCCGGTGCTCTATCGACGCGAAGAAGCCGAGGCGTGCTGGGGCCGCATCGCCGCTCCCATGCTGATGCTGCTCGCCGAGCATTCCGAGTTCCTCGGCCGTCTCGGCCCGGATGGGGAGGTCGAACGTCTGCGCGCTGTCTTTCGCACGGCGCGCGTCGAGCGCGTGGCGGGGGTCGGGCACATGATGCATCACGAACGACCCGAGGAAGTGGCGCGCCTGATCGAAGCCTTCCTGTCGTCGTGAGCGCTCGCGTGCGAGCTTGGTCGTGAGCGAAAAACCAAAACGGGCGCGCGCGGTCCAAGCCGGTTCTCTCCGCCGGATCCACCTCGAGCACCGGCGGGAGCGGGGAATCGGTACGCAGTGAACGGCACCATCACACTCACCTACAAGTGGGCGCGGCGCATCGCGATCAGCATCATCGGCGGCAGCGTGCTGCTGGTCGGCCTGGCGATGACCGTGCTGCCCGGCCCGGCCATCGTGGTCATTCCCCTCGGACTCGGAATACTCGGCCTCGAATTCGCGTGGGCGCGCCGCTGGTTGCGCCGCGCGAAGGAGCGCGCCGCGCAGCTCATGCCGGGACGACTCGTTACTCCCGAAGCGCCGGTGACCGAGATGCCCGCGACCCGCGCGTCCGGCACGATGCACGAAGGCCCGCGCTCTGGTTCGCAGCCGGAGCGCGACCGGGTCGACTAGCGATCCGCTCGAACAGAGAACGGGCGACAGGCGACCCGTTCGCACCGGAACCGTCACCGGCATGCCTGGCGTCGCACGAAGCCGTCACCGGCGTGCCGGTGCCAAGCTTGCGACGCAGATTTGCCGGGGCCGGTCGTTTACACTGGCGCGGCACTCCCGCCACTGCAGAACCCGGCGCAGAACCCAGGCAACGATCACGCCATGCTCGCCGAAGACAACTCCCCGCTGTTGCGCCAGATCGCGCTCGTGGCGCTGCTCGGCGGCCTCGTGCTGCTGAGCTATTCGGTCCTGCAGCCGTTCCTCGTGCCCGTGATCTGGGCGCTCATTCTCGCGTATGTCACCTGGCCGCTGTACGCGCGGCTGCGGCGCCTGCTCGGCGGCCGTGCGACGATCGCTTCACTCATCATGACGCTCGGCCTGGCCGCGGCTTTCGTGCTACCGGTGCTTTGGCTCATCGGCCTGCTGCGGGGGGAAGTGAGCGCGGCGTACGGGGAGCTCTCCGCATTCCTCGCCAGCAGGCCGCGAGTGCCGCAGTCGCTGGCCAACATCCCGTGGCTGGGACAGGCACTGCAGGAGCTGATCGACCGCGTCGCGCGCGACCCCGATGCCTTGCGCACGGAGCTCGGCTCAATGGTCGATCAGTCGATCGGCCGTATCCGGGCGATCATCGGCGACGTCGGCCGCAACCTCGCCAAGACGTTCTTCGCGCTGCTCACACTCTTCTTCATGTACCGCAACGGTGAGGCGGTAGCTCACCAGGTACGCGACGTGCTTCAGCGCGTCATCGGCGAGCGCGTGCACGCCTATCTCACTGCCATCGGCGACACGACGCGTGCGGTCGTCTACGGCATCGTGCTGGCCGCGCTCGCGCAGGGCGTGCTCGCCGGCCTGGGCTACTGGCTCGCCGGCCTGCAGGCGCCCGTCGTGCTCGGTGCCGCCACTGCGCTCATCGCGCTCATTCCGTTCGGTGCGCCTCTCATCTGGGGCAGCGCCGCTGCGTGGCTGTTGATTACCGATCACACGGGTGCAGGCGTATTTCTGCTGTTGTGGGGCGCGCTGCTCGTGAGCTGGGTCGACAACCTCGTGCGCCCGCTCATCATCAGCAACGCCACGCGCATTCCCTTCCTGCTCGTCATGTTCGGCGTGCTGGGCGGCATCGCCGCGTTCGGCCTCGTGGGGCTGTTCCTCGGCCCGGTGGTTCTCGCTGTGCTCATGGCGGTCTGGCGCGAGTGGCTGCACCTCAAGCAGGTCGAGGTTCGCCACATCAAGCGGCCGGGCGCGACCCCCGGATAAGAGAGCAGCCCCGTCTTCTCAGGCTGGCAGTTTTCTCACGCTGGCCGTGTCACCAGCCACAGGTCGAGACGCGCGCGCGTGACGAAGCCGAGGCGCTCGTACAGCGCGATCGCGCGCGTGTTCTGGTCGCTGACGTGCAGGAAGGGTGTCAGGCCGCGATCGAAGATGTCGTTGGCGACCACGCCGACCAGCAGGCCCGCGTAGCCGCGGCCAAGAAAGCGCGGATGTGTGCACACCGCGCTGATCTCGACGCGATCCTCCATCGACATGCGTTCGCCCGTCATCGCCGCCAGCATCCCTTCCTGCCTGATGCCGACGTAGGGCCCGAGTTCCTGCGTGCGCTCGCGGAAGTACATCGGGTACACGAGCGCCGTCAGTTCCAGCATCGCCGGTCGATCCGCATCGGTGAGCGGTGTCCACCGGGGCAACGGACGTTCCGCGGGATCGCGTCCTGCGGCATCGGCGACAGGAAGGCGTTCCCGGCAATACATCTGCAGGACGCCGGCCGGGCCTGCCACGTTCCAGCCGTCCGGCAGCTGCGGGCGCACACCGACGAAGTCCACCGCTTCGCCCGGCGCGATCAGCTCGTGCAACTCCGCATCGACACGCATGCCGGCCTCGCGCACGGCGACGAACGGGCCGATGTCGGCCGGATAGCGCTTGACGCGATCGCCGCCCACGGCGAAGCGCCGATGGCGCGAGGTGAGCGCCGACCAGATGGGGTTCGGCAACGAGGCCGCAGCCGTCATGGCGCCAAGTCCACGTTCGTCACGGCTCTACTTCCAGGTGCGCAGCAGCGCCCGCCACTTCTCGCGCCACGCCACGCGTTCGTCCGACAACGCGTCGAGGAAATCGGCGAGGCGCTTGGACTTCACGATGGTGTAGACCGTCACCGCCGACGTGAGTCCGAGGATGAGGACGAACGCCAGCACGCGCCAGCCGAGCGGTCTCTCCGCTTCGGCGAGCAGGTTCATGCCGAGGAAGCCGGTGGCGACCGTGCCGATGAGGCCGAAGATCGTCACCACCGTCAGGCGCAGCAGGGTGTTCGCCTGGCGGCGCGTGCTGTCGGTGTCGAGATAGTGGTTCATGTCCTCCACTTCCTTGCGCACTTCCTCGTAGATCGCGTCGTTGCCGAGATGGCGCGTCAGTCGGCGGAACACGCTGCGCGCCAGCGCCTGGTTCGACAACTCGTGGAACCAGTAGCGATGCGTGAAGCGCAGGAAGATCTCCATCGACTGGCGGATGGCGCGCTTGAACTGCTTCACCGACTCGGTGTCGCCGACGCGCAGGCGGTTCATCGCCACCGCGAGCTCGTCGGACATCGACAGCAACGCCGCCTTGTGGAAGTGCGCGATCAGGAACAGCAGGAAGTACTGGTGGCGGAACTGGCCGAGCATGCCGGTTTCGCGCCCTGAGAAGAAATAGTCGTCGTGCCGGCCGACCACCGCCAGGAGCTGGCCCGAGACCACGAGCCGCGTGTCGCCCGAGACGCTTTCGCCGGCGCGTCCCCAGAAACGATCGTCGCAGTAGTCCTGCTCGAAGGTTTCGAGCGAGCCCTGCGAGTAGGGCAGGGTGTCGCGATCGCCGGGCCGCGTGAGCAGGCCGAGGCGCACGAAATCGGCACGCGAGAGCTCGGTGGGGTCGTCGACCGCCAGGTACGCCATCAACGGCATGCGGTAGTACTCGAGCTGGCGATAGCGCAGCGGTCCGACCTGGCCCGCGTACTCGAGCACCATCGGGCGCAGCAGGTACTCCCAGTGCGCGGCGATCGCCGGTGCGCGATGGCTCGAGGCGTGTCTCAGGTACTTGGAGCGCTCGTCGTAGTCCGAGGCCGCGAGCACTTCCCCCGCGGCGTCGAGCCACTCGACGCGCCGCATGCAGTTGCCGCCGCGGCCCTGCGCATCCCAGAAGGCGGGATAGGCGCGGCCGAAGCGAAACAGCGTGTCCTGAGCGCGATCGAGCGGCAGGTCGCTGGCGTGCATCTCGAAGGCGACGATCGCGACGTCGGCGTCGAGGAAGAAATAGAGATCGATGTGCGCGACCTCGAAGGTGAGCTCCGCACCGTCGTCGAAGGTAAGCCGCGCACTCGCCACGTCCGTGCGCCGGAACACGCGCATGCTCGCGTCGCGTTCGCGCGTGGTTTCCTGGCCGACGCTGGAGCCGTAGAGGAAGCGCTGCACGTAGGGCAGGAAGGTGACGAATTCCTTGTAGTGCCGCTCCTGGAACTCGCCCGGATCGCTGCCGAACTCGTCCTCGACCTCGCGCCATGGACAGCTGCCCGGGTGTTTCTCGAGCGCTTCCCAGTGGCGTTGCACCTGCACGCCCGGTTTGAGCGGCATGAGCTGCACGGGCCACAGCACCACGTGGCGCAGGTGGCGTACAACAATCTCGCTGGGCTGCGGTCCACTCACGGGCGATGCCCTTTGTTGTTGGCCGGGGAGGCTCCCGCGCCTGCGACGTACCGTAGAGGAATCTCGTTTCTGCGACAATCTCGTTGATGTCGCCGTACGCACACGCCTCACCTCGATGACCGGCAGCTCGAGCGCTCTGAGCGCCCTGCGCTACCCGGATTTCGCGCGCTTCATCACCGCGCGCTTCCTGGCCACCCTCGCCGTGCAGATGCAGAGCGTCGCGGTCGGCTGGCAGGTCTACGCGCTCACTGGCGACGCCCTCGATCTCGGACTCATCGGCCTGGCGCAGTTCCTGCCGTTCGTGGCGTTGGTGCTGCCCGCCGGGCACGTCGCGGATCGCTACGACCGTCGCAGGATCCTGGCCCTGTGCTTCGCCACCGAAGTGGTGTGCGGCGTGCTGCTGCTCGGCTTCACGCTCACGGGCTATGCCGAGGTCTGGCCGGTCTTCGCCGTGATGGTGCTGTTCGGCGCCGCGCGCGCCTTCAGCATGCCGGCGTCGCAGGCGATCACACCCAACCTCGTTCCGACCGAGAGCCTGCCCAACGCGATCGCGGTGAATTCCTCCACCTTCCACCTGGCGACGATCGCCGGCCCGACGCTGGGCGGGCTGATCTATCTCGCCGGCCCGGCGACGGTGTACGCCGCCGTCGCGGTCCTGCTGGTCGTTTCCGTGATGCTGATGGTGGCGGTGCGCCTGCCGCGCCTGCCGCCGAGCGATGAGCCGGTAAGCTGGCACACGCTCCTCGAAGGACTGCGCTTCGTGCGCTCGCGGCCCGTGGTGCTCGGCGCGATCTCGCTGGACCTGTTCGCCGTTCTGTTCGGTGGCGCGGTGGCGATGTTGCCGGCGTACGCGAAGGACGTGCTGCACGCCGGACCGACGGGCCTCGGCCTGTTGCGCACGGCGCCCGGCACCGGCGCGGCGCTGTGCGCGATCCTGCTCGCCTTCGCGCCGATCATGCGCAACGTGGGCCGCTGGATGTTCGCCGGCGTGCTGCTGTTCGGCGCGATGACGGTGGTCTTCGGCTCGTCGAAGCACTTTGCGCTGTCGCTCGCGGCACTGTTCCTGCTCGGCGCCGGGGACATGATCAGCGTCTACATCCGCCACATGCTGATTCAGCTCGAAACGCCCGATGCCATTCGCGGGCGCGTCAGTGCGGTCAACGCTGTGTTCATCGGCGCATCGAACGAGCTGGGGGAATTCGAATCCGGCATCACGGCCGTCTGGTTCGGCCTCGTGCGCTCGGTCGTGATCGGCGGCGTTGCCACGCTCGCGGTCGCCTTCCTGTGGATGCGCCTCTTCCCGTCGCTGCGGACGATGGACCTGTTCCCGCCGCCGCGAAAATAGTGGCCCAGCGCCGGGAACGCGCGAGTCTTTCCCGCAAGTGGCGTTGCGTGACCCGGGGTGGCGCCTGCCCGGGCAGGCCTGTATATTCATACAGGCCATGGCCGGCCCGTCCCATCCCCCCATTCCATCCCGCAAGGGTCGCGGCGCGCTCTCGAATCCCGAGGGGCGCTTTGAGACCAAGCGGGTCGAAGTCATCAATGACGGCTGGAGTCACGAGGACGCGGGCGAGCTGCCGCCGCTGCCGACCACGGTCACGGCCGAGCACGCCAAGAGCATCCTGACGCGCAATGACTCGCCGGACATCGGCTTCGAGGTTTCGATCAACCCTTATCGCGGATGCGAGCACGGGTGCGTGTACTGCCTGTCGGGCGACACGGCGATCCTGCTCGCGGAGGGCGGCGAGCGAGCGCTATCGGAGCTGAGGGTCGGCGACGAGATCTGCGGGACGGAGCCTGTGGGCTCAGGCCGGCGCTACGTGAAGACACTGGTTCTGGCGCAGTGGAAAACGAACAAGCCCGCCTTCCGCGTCACTCTCGCCGATGGCACCTCGCTGGTCGCCAGCGGCGATCACCGCTTCCTCACGGCGCGGGGCTGGGTGTTCGTGCACGCGGGCTCGGGAAGTCAGCGGCCTCATCTCGCCGTCGGCGATTCGCTGCTCGGATACGGATCGGCGCACCGGGGCCGGAGCTTGCTAGGCGAGACACTCTCGACCCGGCACGAGCTGCGAGTCGTCGAGCTCGAGTCGACTCGGCGCAAGCAGGACCTGTTCGACATCACCACGGGCACTGGCGACTTCATCGCCAACGGCGTGGTCTCGCACAACTGTTATGCGCGGCCCATGCATTCGTACGTCAATCTCTCGCCCGGCCTCGATTTTGAAACCAGGCTCTTCTACAAGGCCGGAGCCGCGGAGCTGCTGGAGCGCGAGCTGCGCAAGCGCACGTACGTGTGCAAGCCGATCAATCTCGGCGCTGCCACGGATCCTTACCAGCCGATCGAGCGCAAGCTGCAGGTGACCCGTTCGATCCTCGAAGTCCTGCAGCGCTTTCGCAATCCGCTCACCCTCGTCACCAAGTCATCGCTGGTGGAGCGCGACCTCGACATCCTGGGCGAGATGGCCGGGCAAAACCTGGTCAATGTCTACGTGAGCATCACCACGTTGGATGCAGGCCTGAAGCGCACACTCGAGCCGCGCGCCCCGTCGCCCGCGGCGCGGCTGCAGGCAGTGCGGCGGCTGCGCGAGGCGGGAATACCGGTCGGTGTGCTGGTTGCCCCGATCATTCCGGCGGTGAACGACGCGGAGCTGGAGCGCATCGTGGCGGCCTGCGCGCAGGCCGGCGCGGGCACTGTTGGCTATGTGCTGCTGCGCCTGCCCTATGAAGTCAAAGACCTCTTCCGGGAGTGGCTGGAAACGCACATGCCGCTGCGCGCCGCGCACGTCATGTCCCTGATCCAGTCGATGCGCGGCGGGCAGGACAACGATCCCCGGTTTGGCAGCCGCATGCGGGGCGAAGGTCCCTTCGCCGACCTCCTGCGCACGCGGTTCGCCGCCGCCTGCAAGCGCCACGGGCTCGCGCGCTCGCGCGAAGCCTCACTTTCGACAGATCACTTTCGCGTCCCCGGGGCGGTCAGCGAGACCAGCGGACAGCTCAGCTTGCTGTGACGTGACCTCGGTCGAGGCGTTCGTCCCGCAAAAGAGGCAATTTGACGATAGCCCGCGGAACACGGGCCCTCTCTTCCCGGTCTCATCGTCCACGAAGCTTGACGTATACTGGATTCGAAAGCTCCACAAGCGATCCGCGGATTCACCAACCCTGCCTAGAGGTCGCACGGATGAATCGCATAGCGCGTGCAGAGAGGGCGTCGCTCCCGACAGCGATGCAGAGCGCCTCACGTATTCCCCTGCGATGTGCACTTGGCCTGTTGCCCGTGATCCTCACGGGTTGCATGCAGGCGCAGATCCAGGAAAGTCGCGAATTGCAGACAGCCATCACCCGGGAAGAGGCCATCGTGCTGCTGGCGAAGCCCGAGGTCGAAGGCTCGCGCACCGAAGAAGACTTCACCGACTGCGTCGGCGATGACCTCGCGCGCCGCGGCGAGGGCCTCACGGTCCGCGACAACAACGAATTCGTCGACAAGATGTTCCCCTGGTTCGAGCCGTCGACCGCGCCGACGCGCCCCGAGGCGCTCACCGCGCTGTTCGAGCGTCCACAGGTCGCGGCACGCCTGGCGGAAACCGGCGTGCGTTATGTCGTCTGGCTCGGCGGCGCAACGCGCAAGACCGATGGCGGTGGCAGCATTGCCTGCGGCGCGGGACCGGGCGGCGCGGGCTGCATCGGCTTCGGCTGGTGGGAAAAGGAATCGGACTACCAGGCCACCATCTGGGATCTGCGCCAGGCGCGATCCGCGGGCACCGTCACCACGAACGTCACCGGAACCTCGGCGCTGGTCGGCGCGGTGGTGCCGTTGCCGTTCATCGCGCGCGTCCAGGGAACGGCGTGCGACCGCATGGCGTCACAGTTGCGTACCTTCCTGCTCGGCGAAGATGCCTCGGGCGAAGGACAGCAGGTCAGCGCGCAGTAGTCAGCGCCTGGCAACCGAATTGAGTTGAGGATTCCCCTCATGTCCAAGCGCCACCTTTCTCTGCTTGCAACCGCGCTCCTGTTCGCGGCCTGCGCCTCCGGGCCTCCCGGACCTGGCGGCGGCGGAGGCATACCCGGAGGCGTCCCCGGTGGAACGGACGGCGGTACGGGCACCGGAACCGGCGGTGGTTTGCCATCGCCCGTGCCTTCTCCTTCGCCCGGCGGCACTGGCGCCGGCTTGCCGAGTCCGGACGGCGGGGTGCCATCCCCCGTGCCGACTGTCGGCACTGGCGAGAGCGGCGACGGCAAGGGCACAACCGAAGGAACGAGTGAGGGTAGCGACGGCACGGGCGGGACCCCCACGGCCACCGGCGCCCCGCGTCCCGAATCCGGCCAGGGCGACGGTCAGGGCCGTGGCCCGCAGGTCAATGGCGGGCAGGCACAGACCGAGGGCGAGCGCACCACGCAGCGTAACGCCCAGATGGACGATTCCCTGGGGCGTTTCGACGAAATGATCCGCAACGAGCGCGAGCAGATCGCGCGCGATCGCGACGCCCGCTCCGGCACGGGCACGGGCGACGGCACCGGCGATACCGCCGGGGACTCTGCGGAAGGCGATCAGGAAGGCCAGAAAGAGGGTGAGAAGGACGGCGACATGAAGTCGGGGGAACCGGCAATGGCGGATGGCCGGGAGAACTCGAAAGGCGACATGAAGTCTGACGCCAAGACAGCCGGCAGCAAAGGCGGTGGCGTAGGCGGCAGCGGTGGCGTCAACGGGCCGAGCGATGCCGTGGGCCCGGTCCCTGACGGCAGCGACGACGACATCATCGCGCGGCAGATCCGCGAAGCTGCCGAGAAGGAAACGGACCCGGAGCTGCGCGACAAGCTCTGGAAGGAATACATCGAGTACAAGAAGAACGCCAAGAAGAAGTGAGGCACGACATGCAGACCGTGGGGCAGATGAGAACAGGATCGGGCGCTTCGCTCGGGCGTGCGGGCGCCGTGCTCGCCCTGACTGGCGCCGCGCTGCTCGCCGGCGGCTGCATGGTCAAGGAAACGCGCCCGCTGCCGAAGGTCAACGCGATCCAGGCGCAGGCCGAGATTCCCGCCAACGAGCTGCTCGACGTCGGTGTGCGTGTGTTCGATCCGGGCATTCCCGCCGAAATCGCCAACGATCCGGAGGAGCTCACCGACAAGGGCATCTTCCCCGACGTGCGCCGCGCCGAAGCGCGTCACCTCGCGATGAACCTGCGCGACACGCTCGAGGGCTCGGGCCAGTGGGGCGCCGTGCGCGTCACGCCCGCGAACGCCGAATTCATCGACCTGGTGATCAGCGGCAAGATCGTCCAGTCCTCGGGCAAGCTGCTGAAGCTGCAGGTGGCCGCGCGCGATTCGACCGGGCGCGTGTGGCTGGAGCAGAAGGAATACGAGCAGCAGGCCGACGTGGGCTCTTACCTCTCGGAAGCGGCGATCAAGCTGCGCGACCCGTTCCAGAACATCTACTCGCAGATCGCCAACGACATCCTGGCGGCGCGCAGGAAGCTCACCAGCACCGACCTCGTCGGCATCCGGCGCATCACCGAAATGCGCTTCGCGAACGATCTCGCGCCGCAGGCGATGACCGGCTACCTGAGCCAGGACGCCAAGGGACACTATCAGCTGGCGCGACTGCCGGCGGACGGCGATCCGGTGCTCGATCGCATCCAGCGCATCCGCGATCGCGACGGTGCGCTCATCGACACGGTCAGCGACTACTACGGCAACTTCAGCCAGCGTCTCGACGATCCTTACGACAACTGGCGCCGCTACAGCTACGAGGAAATCGTCAAGGAAGAGAAGCTCAAGTCGCAGGCGCGCACGCGCATGATCATGGGCGCCGCGGCGATCGTCGGCGCGGTGCTGATTCCGTCGCAGTGCCACCCGTACGACTACAACTGCCGGCGCATCGAAGGCGCGGCACGCACCGCGGCCGCCGGTGGCGGCATCGCGGGCATCGTCAGCGGTCTGAAAAAGAGCGCCGACGCGAAAGTACACACGAGCGCGATCCGCGAGCTCGCCAGCTCCTTCCAGTCGGAGGTGGCGCCGCAGGTCGTCGAGGTTGAGGGGCGCACGCTCAAGCTGACGGGAACTGCCGAAGAGCAGTATCGTCAGTGGCGCGAGATGCTGCGCGAGCAGTACCTGGAGGAGACCGGCGGCGTGGGCGCCCAGGCGGCGACGGACACCGGTAACCCGGCCCAGACCCCTTCGAGCACGCCGACGACCTCACGCTGAAGGCATCATGCTGAATCTCTCGGGCGGACAACGTCTGTCTGCGCGCTACATCGTGCGCGAGCGCCTCAGCCGCGGCTCGCTCGGCGAAACCTGGCGCGCGCTCGACGAATCGCGCAATCGCGAAGTGATCGTCAAGGTGCTGCGCGACGACGTCGCGCGCACGCCTGCCGCGCTCGACAGTTTGCGCGCCGAGCTCGACGCCGCGCGTCGCGTGGCGCATCCCGGCCTCGCTTCCGGCTATGCGCTCGAGTGCGAGCCGGACGGCAACTGTTTCCTGGTGCGCGACTACATCGAGGGCCGGGACCTGTCGTCGCTGCGCGCGCAGCCCTGGCGTCTGGTCGTGCCCGCGCTGGTGGACGTCGCGGAAGCCCTGGCGGCCATGCATGCGCAGAGCCTCGTGCATCGCGACCTCAAGTCGAGCAACGTCATCGTCGCGCCCGACGGCTCGGTGCGCGTGATCGATCTGGCAGCCACCGCGCTGGCCGGCGACGCGGGTGCTGCCGCAGTCGGCTCGCCGTACAGCCAGAGCCCACAGCAGCTCGCCAGCGAGGCTCCGCAGCCCTCGGACGACATCTACGCCTTCGGCGCGCTTCTCTACGAGCTGCTCGGCGGGTATCCGCCGTTCTATCCGAACTTCAACCGCGAACGCGTCATCGCCGAGGCGCCCACGCGCCTGCGGCCGGTGCACTCCGCGCCCGCGGCGCTGGTCACCCTCGCTACGAGCCTGCTCGAGAAGAATCCCGAGCGCCGTCCCCATTCCCTGTCTGAAGTGTCGGCGCAGCTGCGTGAGCTGCTGGGCAAGAGCGACGAGGAGCTGGTGGCGAGCAACGCGGCCGTGCTGAGTGAAGCAGCCGCGGCAGGCCCGCGCACGGAAAGCGTGATTCGCCCGATCGTGCGTCCGCCGGATCGTGCCGCGACCCGCACCGCGTCAGGCGCGAGCCGACGCAGAACCTGGTTCGTTGCGGCGGGCATCGCATCGCTCGCAGCCGTTGCGGTCGCGGTGTTCGTGGCGCTCCCCGAGTACGCACCGCCGCCTCCCGCCAACGCGCCCGCCGCCTCGATCGATGCGCCGGCAAAGAAGCCGGCCGAACCGGTCGACCTCGAGGCGCTGGCTGCGCAGATGGACAAGGCCGAGCAGGCGCAGGGCGCGTTCGAGTCGATGTACAAGTCGCTCGAGACGCGCGGGGCGGCCGAGTGGGCTGCCGAGCCGTTCGCCGCGTCTCGCGAGCTGGGCGTACAGGCCGACGAGCAGTTCGAAGAGCGCGAGTTCACCGCCGCGCAGGAAACGTACAAGAAGGCCCTCGAGCGGGTGCAGGAAGCCTCGGATACCGCCGCCCAGGTGGTGGAGCGCGAGCTGGCGCGCGGCACCGCCGCTCTCGCGGCGGGGCAGTCAATTCCCGCCCGCGACGCGTTCGCACTGGCCAGGCGCGTCGAGCCGCAGAACGCGGCAGCGGCGCGCGGCGCCGCCCGCGCCGCGACGCTGGATGAAGTGACCGGGCTGCTCACGGCCGCAAGCAACGATGAGCGCGCCTCGCAGTGGAGCGAAGCGCTCGCCAAGTACCGCCGCGCGCTGGAGCTCGATGCGCAAACGACGAGTGCGACCGAGGGCGTCAAGCGGGCGGAGGCACGCATCGCGGGCGATGCCTATGCCTCCGCGATGTCGCAGGGTCTTGCTCATCTCAATGCGGGGCGCCTCGGCGAGGCCCGTGCCGCGTTCGGCCGGGCTGGGCAGGTGCGGCCGGGTGCCCGCGAGGTCCGGGACGCTCTCGCGCAGGTCGCCGACGCGGAGAAGCGGCGCACGATCGCCGCGCACCGGGCGGCGGCGGAAGAGCACGAGCGTGCCGAGCGCTGGGAAAAGGCCCTGGCGGAGTACGACGCCGCGCTGGCCGTCGACAACGCCGTGGAGTTCGCGCGACAAGGGCGCGAGCGGGTCGTGCCGCGTGTCGAGCTCGCGAGGAACCTGGAAGTGCACGTCAGCAAGCCCGAGCGGCTCACCAGCGCGGCGGTGCGCCAACAGGCGTATCAGCAGCTCGCCGAAGCCGAGCGCATCTCTTCGCCGGGCCCACTGCTCGCACGACAGATTTCCCAGGTGCGCACCAACCTCAAGATGGTGGAGGTGCCAGTGCGCGTAGCGCTCGAGTCCGACAATGCCACGGTGGTCGTGATCCATCGGGTCGGGCCGCTGGGCGCTTTCGAGCGTCGCGAGGTGGACCTGCTGCCGGGGCGCTACACTGTGGTCGGGACGCGCATGGGCTTTCGCGACGTCCGCCGCGAGATCGACGTCGTGCCCGGCCAGGCCCCGCCACCGGTCCTCATTCGCTGCGAGGAACGCATTTGAGCGCGCCACTTCGAAGCTCCACTCCGGGAAGCACCGTCCCGGCACAATCCGACCTGAGACTGATCGACCCGCTCGGCGAGCGCCGCGTGGCGCGCGAAGAGCTGCCGCTCACCATCGGCGGTGAGGGTGCCCGCATTGCCGTCCCCGGCATCAGGGCCGACCTCATCGTCGGTGAGATCGGCACTGACGAGGACGGGGTCTACGTCGAGGCGGCATCCGCCGTGCCGGAGAGCACGAGCCGCCTGCGCGTGAACGGCCGCGTGCCGCAGGAGCGCCAGCGGTTGCAGGCGAACGACGTCCTCGCGGCCGGCGAGGCGCGCATCTTCGCCGACGTCGATGCGCGTTCCACGACGCTGCGCGTCGTGCACCAGGCCGACAACGCCACTGCCGCACCGCTGGTGGACGAGGAAGCCCAGGCGGGCACGCTGGAAGACGAGTCGACTTCTCAGACCATCACGCGCGCGCGCTTCTCGCGATTCGCTGGCGGACGCACAGCACGCGCACGTTCCTCCGTCGGCTGGCGCTGGGCGGTGGCCGCCGGCAGCGCCGCGGTCGCCCTGATCATCTGGTTCTTCGCCATTGCCGTGTCCGTGCAGGTGCGCGCGGACCCGCCGGCCGCGGAAGTCGACTTCGAGGGTGCCTGGCCGGAGATCAGCCTCGGCGATCGTCACCTGGTGCGTCCGGGCGCGTACACGCTCGTGGCTTCGAGCGAAGGCTTCGAGACCACGCGCCGTCCCGTGCGTGTGGGTGGCGGCGCCGATCCGCGCGTCGACGTCGCGCTGCAGCGCCTGCCCGGCAAGGTCAGCTTCGACACGAAAGGCATCGCCGCCACGGCGAGCGTGGACGGCAAGGCGCTCGGCGCCCTGCCGGGCGTATACCAGGTGCCAGCCGGAGAGCACGAAATGATCGTGCGCGCGGCACGCTACCTGGAGCTCGAGACGAAGATCGACGTCGAGGGCGGCGGTCTGCCGCAGGACATCGAGCTCCAGCTCACGCCGGCCTTCGCGCCGGTCACAGTCGAGTCCAAACCCGCCGGTGCGCGCGTCCTGGTGAATGGCCAGGAAGTCGGCGTCACGCCGCTGACCACCGAGATCGACGGTGGCAGTCACACCGTCACGCTCGTCTCCGAGGGTTTCAAGAACTGGGAGAGCGCGATCCAGGTCCAGGCCAACACGCCGCAGAAGATCGGGCCCGTAGAGCTCGGCTTGCCGGACGGCAAGCTCACCGTGCGCTCCCGGCCGGCGCAGGCGGACGTCGCGATCGCCGGCAGCTACCGCGGGCGCACGCCGCTGGAAATCGATCTCGCGCCGGGCGTCGAGCACGAAATCGTCGTGCAGCGGGCCGGCTACGAACCGGCGCGGCGTCGCCTGCCCATCAGGCCTGCGGAGCGCCTGGCGCTGGAGGTCGCGCTCAAGCCGATCCTCGGCGAAGTCACCGTACGCGGCGAACCCGCGGACGCAGTGCTGTTCATCGGCGGCGAGCAGCGCGGCCCGGCCAATCAGACCTTGAGCCTGCCCGCCGTCGAGACGGCGATCGAGGTTCGCAAGCCGGGCCTCGAGACTTTCGCGATCACGGTCACGCCGCAGCCGGGGATCGCGCGCGTGGTGGAATACCAGCTGCAGAGCGCGGAGGAAAAGCGCGCCGCGAAATTCCCGGCGACGGTGCAGCTCAAGAGCGGTGGGGAAGTGAAGCTGATGCCGACGGGCACGTTCCAGATGGGCAGCCCGCGGCGCGAACCTGGCCGGCGCGCCAACGAGTCGCAGCGCAACGTGACACTCCAGCGGCCGTTCTACATGGGCACGCACGAGGTCAGCAACGGCGAGTTCCGGCAGTATCGCAAGGAGCACCTTTCCGGGGTCGTGGGCGAGCGATCCCTCGATCTCGACAAGCAACCCGCCGTCAGCCTCAACTGGCGCGAAGCCGTCGAATTCTGCAACTGGCTGAGCGAACAACATGGCCTCCCGGCTGCCTATGTGAAGAGCGGTGAACGAATGGTGCCGGTGAGTCCGATGACGACAGGGTTCAGGCTGCCGACCGAGGCGGAATGGGAATGGGTGGCGCGCTATGAGCGCGGCGCCGCAACCCGACGTTTCCCCTGGGGCCCGGCGCTGCCCGTCGCGGCGAACTCCGGCAACTATGCGGACACGGCCGCGGCCGAAGTCATCGGCGGCGGCCTCGAGGGCTACACGGACGCGTTCATCGTCACTGCACCGGTCGGCTCGTACGCTGCGAACGCGCTTGGCCTCTACGACATCGGCGGCAACGTGCAGGAATGGGCGCACGACTACTATTCGTCGTACATCGACCTGCGCCAGGGCTCCGACGTCGACCCGATGGGGCCGACCAGCGGGCTGTCGCACGTCGTGCGCGGCTCGAGCTGGCGCACCGCGAGCATCACCGAGCTGCGGCTCGCGTTTCGCGACGCCGCCGAAGGCCGCAGCCAGCACCTGGGCTTCCGCGTAGCGCGCTACGCGGAGTGAGCACACCGATGAGCGGCATCCCCCGATTCGTCACCTCGCGTTCCCTGCCGGGGCTGCTCGTCGCTGCCGTGATGGCCGCTGGCGCCGCGCTGGCCGGCCCCGCCCTGGCCATTGAAGTGCCGAAGGACGAAGCCGCGAAGGAGCAGGCAAAGGCAACAGCGAAGGAACAGGGCAAGGATCCGGGGTCGACACAGCCGCAGGGCGGCGCGGCGCAGGCGCCGGAGCAATCGCCGACAGCGCAGACCCAGGAGCCGCCGCCGTCGACGCAATCACCGCCAGCACAATCGCCACAAGCACAATCACCACAAGCTCAATCGCCACAAACTCAATCGCCACAAGCACAATCGCCGCCAGCTCAGTCGCCGCCCGGGCAGTCGTCTCCCGCGCAGGCGGAACAGAAACCGGCCGCGGCGCCTGCGAAGGAACCGACGGCAGAAGAGAAAGCGCGTGCGGCTGCGGCTGCCGCGAACGAAGCGGCGGCAGCGGCTGAAGAAGCCGCTGCTGCGGCCAAGGCGCCGAAGCGTTTCATTCCGTCGCAGCGCTCCGAAGCGGACAGCAGCGCGACGTTCCCCATCGATATCTGACAGTGGACAACCGACCAATGGAAAACATTCAGCAGGCCCAGCAGGTCACCCGGGCGCGCCTGGTGCGCGCGCCCAGCGAATTCGTCATCACGGTGGTTTCGCTGATCGTCATCATCATCGTCGTGCAGGCGTTCTATGCGATCGCCGTGCGGCCGCGGGCAGAGTCGCTGATGCAGCTGCAGCGCGAGCAGGCGCGCAACGATCCGACTCTGCACGCCGACCGCTCGCTGTGGGTGATCATCAAGGACTACGAGCAGGAGACGTGCATCATCCTGTTCATCTGGTCGTTGAGCCTGCTCTGCTACAAGTCGTATCTGCTCGGCCGCGACCGCAAGCTCCTGGACGCCGACGTGCTGCACGTGCCCGAGGGGCTGCGGGTCCTGCCGCAGGATTCGCGTGAGTACTCGCGGCAGCTCGAGCAGCTCGCACCGGAACAGCGCCGCCTCCTGCTGCCGCGCGCGCTGACCGCGGCGCTCAATCGCTTCGGCGCGACCCACAATGTGCAGGACGCCGCGTCTGCGGCGCGCGAGGTCTGCGAATCGGAGGCGGCCCGTCTCGATTCGGAGAACGCGATGTTGCGCTACACCGCCTGGGCAATCCCGGCCATCGGCTTCATCGGCACGGTGCGCGGCATCGGCGACGCGCTGTCGACGGCGCATCGTGCGATGAGCGGCGACATTTCCGGCGTCACCGAGGGTCTCGGTATCACCTTCAATGCGACGCTGATCGCCCTGCTGCTCAGCATCCTCGTGATGTTCATGCTGCACCAGCTTCAGCTTGCGCAGGAGCGCTTCGTGCTCGACACCGAGTCGTACATCGATTCGCGGCTGGTGCGGCACCTGCGGGCGGCCGAGCGCACATGAGCGTCGCGGCGCTCGAGCTCAACGACGTCGGTCTCACGCTCGCGCTCGACGGAGAAGTCGCTGCGCCGAGCCCGGCCTACGCGTGGTTCGGGCGCGGCCCGCTGACGGTCGGCGAGCCGGCACGTGCAGCCGCACGACTCGAGCCGCTGAACGTCTCCAACCGTTTCTGGTACGAGCTCGACGATCGGCCGTTGCCGGCGCTGCCAGCCGCCGGGCGCTCCAACGCCGACCTCGCGTTCGAGCACCTCACCGCGGTCTGCGGACCGATGCGCGAGCGCCTGCAGCAGGTCGTCGCAGTCGTTCCCGGTTCCATCCAGCCGCGACAGCTGATGTTGCTGCTCGGCATCGCGCGCGAAGCGCAGGTCCCGCTGGCGGGCTTCGTGGACGCAGCGGTCGCCGCCGCGGCGGCCTGGGGCGGGCAGGGGCGCTTCATCTACGTCGACACGCACCTGCACGAGGCTGTTCTCACCGCGGTGGAAGTGGGCGCACAGGCGCGCCGCGAGCGATTTGAAGCATTGCCGCGTGCCGGATGGCAGGCATTCACCGATACCTGGATGAAGCTCATCGCGGACAGTTTCGTGGCGCGCACGCGCTTCGACCCGATGCACGATGCGCAGAGCGAGCAGAGCCTGTTCGCAGCCTTGCCCGGCTGGCTCGCGCAGCTGCAGGCGGAGCGCGCGATCGAAGCGGAAATTGCCGTCGGCGGCGAGACCCATCGCGTACCCCTGACGCTCGAGCAGATCGAGAACGAGGCGCAGCCCTTGTACGGCCAGATCGTGCTCGCGGCGCATCGCCTGCGGCGCGCCGGACATGCCACCACCATCGCCCTGAGCGACCGCGCCGCGCGCCTGCCCGGCCTGCTCGCGCGCTTCAACGAATTTCACGATTGCGACGTGGTGGTTTTCGCAGCCGCCGCGGCGCCGCTCGCGGCCGCCACCCTCGATCGCCCCTGGAGCGTCGATGACGAGAGGGCCGAGCTGATCCGCTCGGCGACGCCGCTGGGCGCTGAGGTTGTGGCTCGCCTGGCTCCCGCGGTTGCGCAGCATGCACAGGCGGGTGTCGCCGCCGCAGCACCCACGCACGCGTTGTACCGGGGCATGGCGCACGTCATGAGCGTGAAACCCCTGGTGATCGGCACGGGCGCGCCCGGACTCGGCGTCAACCTGCAGATCGGCGAGGCGAGCGCCGGCATCTCCCGCGTGCACTGCTCGCTGCTGCGCGGCGGCGACGGCAGCGCGACGGTGATCGATCACAGCCGCCACGGCACGTGGCTCAACGACGAGCGCGTCGTCGGCCGTGCGCCGCTGCGCGCAGGCGATCGCCTGCGCATCGGCAGCCCCGGCGTCGCGATCGAGCTGATCGCGGTCGGCTGACACGAGCCGCGCAAGCCGGAGCCGCAGGACTCACGCAGCCGCAAGACCGACATGCCGCGTCGCCGCCAGATCCAGATCTTCACGATGTCGTTCCTCGACGCCATCACCTGCGGCTTCGG
>Ga0187892_10000373_pt1 | contig 117435 bp, 112 predicted proteins | sample MA1701073metaG_FD_139345 | JGI IMG/M metagenome (GOLD analysis project Ga0187892, IMG submission 139345) | Bio-ooze microbial communities from a basaltic lava cave in the Kipuka Kanohina Cave System on the Island of Hawaii, USA - MA170107-3 metaG ... | reverse complement strand
GGATCCTCCAGCTCGATCTCCTTGGCGACGGTCACGCCGTCGTGGGTAATGGTGGGGGCCCCGAACTTCTTTTCCAGCACCACGTTGCGGCCTTTCGGGCCCAGCGTGATGCGCACGGCGTCGGCGAGCTTGTTGACGCCTCGCTCCATCGCCCGCCGCGCGTCTTCATTGAACGACAGCATCTTCGGCACTACCCTTCACCTCCGTCGGAGTCTGGGGCGCGTGCTAGGCCTTCGCCTTCTCCTTCGCCGGGACGCGCTCGACCACGGCGAGGATGTCAGACTGGCGGAGGATCAGGACCTCATCGTCCTCCATCTTGAACTCGGTGCCGGCGTACTTGGCGAAGAGCACCCGGTCGCCCACCTTCACGTCCAGGGGGCGGCGCTTCTCGCCCTCTTCGTCCCACTCGCCCGGCCCGACGGCGAGCACCTCGCCGTGCTGGGGCTTTTCTTTGGCCGTATCGGGGAGGACGATCCCACCCTTGGTGCGCTCTTCCTCCTCCAGCGGCTTGACGACCACGCGGTCGCCCAGTGGCTTGAGCTTCATTGACACATCCCTCCATCTGTGGACCCGAGCCGGAGCGGCCCGGCGTCGAAGTGGCCGATTAGCACTCTAACGGTGGGAGTGCTAAGTCATCTGCTATGGTAGGCGGGGGGACCTGCCGTTTCAAGACCCAGTTTGGCGCGCCGCTGCGGCGTCGTCCGAGCGCCGTTGCCAAGATGTGAACGATCGGCTTGCCGCGAGGGAAGTCTTCCAAGGCACAGAAACCACGAATTCTGCTTTGCCCACAGGTTTGTGCACATTATCCACAGGGATTTCGGTGCCAAGGAACACGAACATTAGTGCGTCACCTGCCGTGGCGCCTCCGTGAAAATGCGGAACTTCGGCCCGATCCTTCTGGCACGAGAGCACTCTTGCGGGGCGGAATCGGGCGGAATCAGGCCAGCGGGAGGTCGGCAGATGCGCGGAGGCTGAGGGGGGTTTTCTCCCCCCTGGCGAGCCGCGCCACCCCGGCGGCGGCGATCATAGCCGCGTTGTCGGTGCAGAGAATGGGCGGCGGGGCGAGCAGGGGGATGCCCTGTTCCGCCGCTGCGGCCTCGGCCCGGCGGCGCAGGAGCCTGTTGGCGGCGACGCCCCCGGCCAGCATGAGGCTGCGAGGGCGGTGTTCCTCGGCGGCCCTCAGGAGCTTGGCCACCAGGGCGTCTACCACGGCCCGGCGGAAACCGGCCGCAAAGTTGCGAGCAAACTCATCGCTGTGCGGATGCGCCCGCCATGTGCGTAGCGCCGCGGTCTTGAGCCCGCTAAAGGAGAACTCGTACCCGCCGCCGGCGAAGGGGCGGGGCAGGTCGACGCGATCGGGGTCTCCCTTTTCGGCCAGGGCATCCAGGGGAGGTCCGCCCGGGTAGCTGAGCCCCATCATCCGCCCCACCTTGTCGAACGCTTCACCGGCGGCATCGTCCCTCGTCCGCCCCAGCACCTGGTACTGGCCTTCCGCCTCCATGAGGACCAGGTCGGTGTGCGCGCCGGAGACGATCAGCACCACTGCGGGCAGCGGCCAGGACTCCCGGTCGAGGCGGTTGGCGTAGATGTGCCCTTCCAGGTGATTGACGCCGATAAGGGGGAGCCCGCGGGCGAAGGCCAGCGCCTTGGCCGCCGCGAGACCGACTGTCAGGCTGCCGACCAGGCCGGGGCCGCGGGTGACGGCGAGGGCGTCGATCGCCTCCAGGGAGATTCCGCTTCCCGCCAGCGCCTCGTCGATGACGGGGAGCAGTTGCTCGATGTGCCGGCGGGAGGCCAGTTCGGGCACGATGCCGCCGAAGCGACGCCCCAGATCCGCCTGCGAGGCGATGACGTTGCTGCGCACGCGGAAGTCTGCGGCGACGACGGCGGCGGCCGTCTCGTCGCAGGACGTCTCGATCCCCAGCAGCAGCACGCGAGGGGGCTAACGCGAGCGATCGTACGCGGTCTTCTGTTCCTCGAAGCGGTCGCGGAAGGCCTGCTCCCAGATGTTCCCGGTCCACATGACGATGGCGTCTTCGCTGTTGTCGCTGTAGTAGTTCCGGCGCACGCCGACGTCGCGGAACCCGTACTTGCGGTAGAGCGCCTGGGCGACGGCGTTGGAGCGGCGCACCTCCAGCTGGATCCAGCGCGATCCCCGCTCGCTGGCCCGTTCGATCATGGCGATGAGGAGCGCCTCGCCGATCCCCTGGCCGCGCTGAGGGGGATCGACGGCGATGGTGGTGATGTGCGCCTCGTCGAGGACGACCCACATGCCGCCGTAGCCGACGACGACACCCTCCCGCCGCGCCACCAGGTAGACGGCGGTGCGGTTGTTCTCCAGCTCGTGCACGTAGGCATCGCGCGGCCAGGGGGTGGGGAAGGAGCGGTGCTCGATCTCCAGCACCGCGGGGATGTCCTCCGAGGACATCTGCGCGATCTCGGTGCGGGTGATCTCCTTAACCACGACGGGTACCTCTCGGAATCACGGCCCCCATTCTACCCCATCGTCGCTACGGCGGGGCTGCGGCCGTAGCGAGGGGCCAGCCGGTAGGGGTCGTCGCGCACACCCGCCAACAACCGCTCGCGCCCAAGCGCAGCGACGACAGCCGCCCGAGGCACCCAGGCGGCGGGAGGGGCCTGCCGCGTCGCCGGCAGCGCGCGGCGTATGGCCTCGCCCCAGCGGGCCAGCCCATCGCCGAGCAGCAGCGCCGGCTGGTCGGCGCCCACGACCTCAGCGAGGCGATCGGGCGGCAGCACGATGTCGTCGTGCAGCCGGGTGAGCGTCAGATCGTCCTCCCGCCGGAAGAGCGCCGCTGCGATCTCGCCGCGTTTGGCGTCCAGGATCGGAGTAATCGGCCCGGGAGCGGCGACTGTGGCGGCCAGCCCTTCCAGGGTGGAGACGCCGATGACGGGAATCCCCGCCGCCCGCGCCCAGGCGGCGGCTGTGGCGATGGCGATCCGCAATCCGGTGAAGCCCCCTGGCCCGATGGAGACGGCGAGGCCGTCGATCTCCTGGCGCGTGATCTGCGCCTCGGCCAGGGTGCGCTCCACCGCCGGCATCAGCCACTCCAGATGGCGCATCGGCACCAGCGCCGTCGTCTCCGCCCGCAGCCCCTCCGCTCCCACTACGGCGACGCTGCCGTAGGGCGTGGCCGTCTCGAGCCCGAGGACGCGCACGGGCGGGCTAGGTGGGCGTCCGCGTGGCCGCCGCGGAGACGGTGGCCAGCGCGGCGGCCGGTCCGTCCCCCTCGGCAGAGAGGGTGATGATGCGCTCGTCAGCGCGCTTTCCGAAGGCGAGTTCGACGCGCAGCAGAGGCGGGCGGAGTAGCTGCGGGGCACGCTCCGCCCACTCGATGACGGTCACGCTCCGCTCCATCGATTCCTCCAGGCCGAGCTCGGCGGCTTCGTGAGGGGTCAGCCGGAAGAGGTCTACGTGGTACATCGGCACACGCCCCTGGTACTCGCGGATCAACGTGAAGGTGGGACTGGCGATGTATCCAGAGGCGCTCAGCCCGTCGGCGATGCCCCGCGCCAGCACGGTCTTGCCCGTTCCCAGTTCGCCGATCAGCGCCACGACGTCGCCGCGGCCGAGGGCGCCGCCGATGCGCCGGCCCAGACTCTGCGTTTCTTTTTCGCCCGTGGTGGTGACGGTCATGCGAATCGCGTTGGTCCGATCGTTACTCCACCGGGCGCACGCGGAGACGCAAGCCTTCGAGACCGACCACCTGGACCCGCGAGCCCTCGCCGATGGTGCCGGAATCCGCGCGCGCCGTCCACATCTCGCCCTGCACGTAGACCATCCCCTCGGGCTCGAGGGCGGTGCGGGCCACCCCCGTGGCGCCCATCAGCCCCTCGGTGCCGCTGCGCACGGCAGCCCGCTGGGCGCGCATGCCCGCGCCCACGGCGAAGAGGAAGAAGGCGGCCAGCACCGCCGCAACGCCAAGGATCAACTGCAGGGAGATGCGCAAGAAGGGCGCCTGGCGCGAGGTCAGCAGGATGGCGCCGAAGATAAAGGAGATGACGCCGCCGAAGGTGAGGACGCCCTGGCCGGGGACCTTGATGTCGGCGATGAACATGACGACCGCCAGGCCGATGAGGAGGAGGCCCGCCGCGTTCACCTCGACGATGGCGAACGAGGCCAGCCCCAGGATGAGAGCGATCCCACCGACGACGCCGGGCAGGATCAGCCCGGGATTGTAGAGCTCAGCCAGGATGCCGATGATGCCGATGTTCAGCAGGATGAAGCCGATGTTGGGGTCGGCGAGCAGGCGGAGGAACTGCTCGGTCACGTCCTGATCGACCCTTTCGATCCTGGCACCCGCGGTGGCCAGGCGGCGCGGCCCATCCACCATCGTCACGGTCCGGCCGTGAATCGCACGGAGGAGGTTGTCGACGTCTTTGGCGATGAGGTCGATGACGTGGAGGCCCAGCGCTTCCTCAGCGGTAGCCACGACACTCTGGCGCACCGCCCGCTCCGCCCAATCGGCGTTGCGGCCGCGGCGGCGGGCGATGCCGCGGATGTTGCCGACCGCGTCGTTGGTGACCTTTTCGAGGAGGGTCTTATCCTGCTGCTGCCCCTCCCCTTCCCCCTGGCCGCCCCCGATGGACACCGGGTGGGCGGCGCCGATGCGCGTGGCCGGCGCCATCGCCGCCACGTGCGCCGCATAGGTGATGAAGACCCCTGCCGACGCTGCGCGCGCGCCCTCGGGGGCGACGTAGACGATGATCGGCACGGCAGCGTTGAGCATCGACTTGGTGATGTCGTCCATCGACTGCACCAGGCCGCCCGGCGTATCGAGGCGGATCAGCAGCGCTTCCGCGTGCGCCTCCTCTGCCTGGCGGATCGCCCGCAGGACGTACCGGGCGGTCGCCGGGGCGATCACTCCCTCCACGTCGATGCGGTGGACCACGCGGACGGCCGGTGCGGCTGCGGGTTGAGGACTCGCCGGCGCGCCCGCGCTCGGCGGCACTGGCGCCGTGATCATGGCCAGACCGGTGACGGCGAGCAGAATCGGGAGGCCGAGCCGCCACGCCTGGCCCCCTCGCAACGTGACCACCGTTCTCAACTCCCTCCCGCCCCGAGCGGGGCGACCTCGTCCGGCTGGGGTTTGACGATCTGCCGGTCGTAGATCTGCCGGACGTCGTCGAGCGTGTTGATCTCGTCGGCCGTCTTATCGGTGCGCCAGCGTTTGATGCGGGGGAAACGCAGCGCAAACCCGGAGTCGTGCCGGTCGCTGATCATCACCGCGTCGAAGGCGACCTCCAGCACGATCTCGGGGCGCACCACCTTCACCCGCCCCAGGTCCCGGATCGTGTGCTCCAGGAACCAGCCCGTCATCTCGGCGATCTCTTTGTCGGTCAGGCCAGAATAGGCCTTTCCCACGGTGGCCAGGCGGTCGCCGTCGCGCACGGCGAAGGTGACGTCGGAGAGCACCTTTGCCCGCTTGCCGTGGCCCCACTCGACGGAGACCACCACGACATCGAGCGTGGCCAACTCTTCTTTCAACTTCATCCAGAGCCGGCCGCGCCGCCCCGGGTGGTAGGGCGAATCGAGACGCTTCACGACCAGGCCTTCGTTGCCGCGATTGCGCGCCTCGCGGAAGCGACGGCCAAGGTCGGCGGGATCGGCAGCGATCGTGGCGAGCGAGGGGCGGACGCGCCCGGCCAGGTGCAATTGCTCCAACCGCTGCCGCCGCTCGCGCAGGGGCCGGTCCAGCAACTCCTCGCCGTCGAGATGCAAGAGGTCGAAGACCATCAACGTGACGGGGATCTGCTCGATGAGACGGCCGGGGTCCTTGCGGCGCAGCCGCTGCTGCAGGAGGGAGAACGCCAGCGCCTGCTCTCCCCGCCAGGCCAGGATCTCGCCGTCGATGATGTACTGATGGCCGATCGCGCGCAGGTCGTCGTGCAGGTCAGGGAAGGAGCCGCCGACGTCGTCCAAGGTCCGAGAGTAGATCGCCAGCCCCCCGCCGGCCAGGTGCACCTGCGCGCGGATGCCATCGTACTTGTCCTCTACAAGCAGCTCTCCCAAGGGGCCCACGCCGCGGAACGGCGTGAAGGCCTCCTCAGGGGCGAAGATAGTCTCAGCCAGCATGAAGCGGAAGGGCCGGTGGAATTGCAGCCGCGCTTCGGCCAGCCGCCCGTGCCGAGCCATGACCGCCACTTCGCCGATGTGGCTGATCAGCATGTTGGCCTGGCGCACCAGCGGCAGGAGGGCGCGGCGGTTGGGCTTGCCGCCCTCGGCGGGCGGGGCGAAGGCGGCGGCGATCGCCTCCTCCAACAGCCCCGACTTCAACCCCACCCGTAGGTCTGTCGTAATGATGCGGACGAGGTACTTGGCCTCCAGCGGCGTGGCGGCGGCGAGCAGGTCGGAGAGCGCGCCGGTCTTGGCCCCACGCGAGCCTTTCCCGGAGGCGGCGGCGATGCGCTCGAACGCATCCCGGACGCTCGCGAGCGTGAGCGGCGGTCGGGCCGGGTGCTTCCGCGGCGGTGCGAAAGCCTCCTCGCCCACGTCTCCGAGATCGCCGTAGCGCAGGTAGGCGTCGTGCAGCCAGGCGTCGTCTTTGCCCGTAAGGCTCTGGATGACGTCGACGAGGGCAGACCAGCCGACGGTGAGCTTGCGTGGGTCGCCGGCGGGAAAGGCGGCGCCGGTGAGGTAGGTCGCGGCGGTGCGGAGATCGTCGTCGCCTAGCTCATGAAAGTAGTGCGCCAGGAGGGCGGCCTTCCCTAGCTTGCTCGGCGTCCGGCCGACCGTGTCCAGCGTCTCGGCAAAACGGCGGAAGAGTCCGCTCTGAGCTTCCATTAATGCTCATTGTAGCGAACCCCCGAATCCCTCGGGACGGCCCCAGAGCCGGAGGGGCAGGAATTGAGCCGAGCTTCACTAATAGCGTGCCAACCCGCGGGAGGGGTGGACGATGGGGGCGCGAGACAGCCTCGTCCGCATCTACGTCCTCGGCGGCTTTCGTGTCTGGGTGGGAAGCCGCGCCATCGACGCCGCCGCCTGGCGGCTTCGCAAGGCGCGCAACCTTGTCAAGATCCTCGCGTTGACCCCACAGCATCACCTGCACCGAGAGCAGGTGCTCGAATTCCTCTGGCCGGACTTTCGCCCTGACGCTGCAGCAAACAACCTCCATCAGACCCTCCATGTGGCTCGGAGGGCGTTTGCATCGGCCTCACCGGATGCCGCCGTTGCTCTGCAATTGCGCCAGGAGGTTGTCAGCCTCGAACCATTGGGAGGCATCTGGGTGGACGCCGAGGCCTTTGAGCGCTCGGCCTCGGTCGCACGGACGTCGGGGCACGCCGCGGCATACGAAGAGGCGGTTCAGCTTTACGACGGCGCGCTATTGCCCGAGGACCGCTACGAGGAATGGACATTGGAGCGGCGGGAGGGGCTCCAAAGTCTCTACGTCGAGGTCCTCGTATCGCTCAGTCGACACCAGGATGCCGCCGGCGACGTCGCTCGGGCACTGGGACTGCTTCACCAGGCCGTGAGCGTCGAGCCGACCAACGAAGATGCCCAGGGCACTCTTATGGACATCTACGCGCGGTTGGGACGCCAGCAAGACTCGCTCCGGCAGTTCCGTGAGCTCCAGACGACTCTGCGACGGGAAGCGGAGGCCGAACCAGGCGCGAAGACGGCGGGCATCCAAGACGACATCATCGCCGGGCGATACCTCCCTGACGGGGAGCGGAACGTGCCGGATGTGCAGACTCTCGCGCCCGCCCTTACCACACCGAGAGCAAGCCGGAGGCGACAGAAAGCCATCCCGTCCAATCTCCCTGAGCCACTGTCGTCGTTTGTTGGACGAGTAGCCGAGCTAAAGGCGCTCCGAGGCCGGTTGGAGCAGGACAGGCTGCTCACCCTCACCGGGCCGGCGGGAACGGGGAAGACGCGCCTGGCGCTCGAGCTGGCAGGTCGGATGAAAAGTCACTTCGCGGAGGGCCCCTGGTGGATCGACCTCGCCCCGCTCTCGGATGGCGAACTGATCGATTCCGCCATCGCCTCGGGATTGAGGATCCGGAGTGATCGGACCCGATCTATCGCGGACGCGCTCGCGACACGACTTCGAGGGAAGGCGGGTCTGATCATCCTGGATAACTGCGAGCACCTGCTCGAGCCGTCGGCCTCCGCGGCGAGCGCGCTATTGTCGGCCTGTCCCGAATTGAAGATCGTGGCCACGAGTCGTCAGGCCCTGAACCTTCCCGGTGAGACTCAATGGAGGGTCCAGCCGCTCTCGCTTCCGCCGGAGGATCTAACCACTTCCCCCGATCGCCTGAGTGAGTATGAGGCGATCAACCTCTTCACGACACGCGGCAGGGCAGCAAACTCCGCGTTCGCGCTGACGTCCGAGAACGCCGACGCCGTCACCGAGATCTGCCGGCGGCTTGATGGGCTCCCTCTCGCGATCGAACTGGCGGCAGTTCGCACACGTCATCTTAGTGTTACGGAGATTCTCCAGCGCCTGAGAGACCGCTTCTCCCTGCTGGCGCTGCCCGGCATGCCCCCCCGCCACCGTTCCATGCGCACCGCGATCGACTGGAGCTACGCCATGCTCGGGGAGACGGAACAGACATTGTTCAATCGACTCTCGGTGTTCGCCGGGAACTTCAGCCTCGAGGCCGTTGAGGCCATCTGCGGAGAACGCTATTCCGCAGACTGGGAAGTCCTCGAATCCCTGTTGAGCCTCGTCGACCGGGCGCTCGTCGAAATCGACGAGACACAGAATGGCGCCGTGCGCTACCGTCTCCTCGAAACCATGCGGGAGTACGCCGCGGAACGCCTCGCCGCGCGCGGGGAACGGGAGGTAATTGTGCGGCGGCACCGAGATTTCTTCCTCCACCTGGCCGAAGAGTCGGAGAGCCACCGCTTCGGACCCGAAGTCGGGCAATGGCTGAAGAGCCTCGAGGGCGACCACGCCAACCTGCGCAGTGCCCTGGCGTGGTCGCTCGAAACCGCCCATGAGGAGGAAGGCGGCCTGCGTCTGGCCTCAGCACTGCGAGGTTTCTGGCAACTCCGCGGGCATTTGGCGGAAGCGCGCACATGGTATGAGAAGGCTCTCGAGCAAAAGCAGGAGCCCACCATCTGGCGGGCTCGCGTGCTCAACGCCCTGGCCGGGGCTCTCAACGAACTGTCTGAGGGACAACGGAGCCCTTCGCTCTACGAAGAGAGTTTGGGCCTGTTTCGCGCACTTGGAGACAAGGACGGGATCGCCAGAGTGACGACAAACCTCGGGTCGATGGCCTCGGCGGCGAAGAACTACTCAGAGGCGCGGAGGCTGTTCGAAGAAAGCCTGGCACTCTGCCGCGAAATCGGCGACCAGCGTGGCATAGCTTTCCTGCTGGTCAAACTTGGCAACCTGGCTCTGAAGCAGGACGAGCTCGAAAATGCCATTACGTTCTATGAACGGGCCCAGGTCCTTTACGGGGAAACCGGCGACCGAGCAGGGACAGCCTGGGCACTCAACTGGAATGGGCTCGCCCTTCGCGTTCGCGGAGACTTTCCGCGGGCGCGTGCACGCTTCATGGAGAGCCTCGAGATCTACGAAGAGCTCAATGAGCTATACGACAGGCCGATGGTTCACCTTAACCTCGGCTATGTGGCACAGCATGACCAAGACTACGACGCTGCCAGTCAGCACTTCCTGAAGGCGGCCGACCAGTGCCGCGAGATGGGAGACAGGTTGGGCCTGGCCACCGCAGCCGCCGCCCAGGCGGGCATTTTCGCCTTGCAAGGGGAGCATGAACAGGCTGTTGTGCTCTTCGCTGCCGCGGAGAAGCTACGGACCACGCTGGGGCCGGCCTGGGTTCCGACGCCTCAATTGGCGGGCCCGCCGATTGACCGAGAGGACAATGCCCGCAATCTTGCGACGGCCCGAGCAGCCCTTGGAGAGGCCCGCTTTGCGCAGATGTGGGAAGCCGGGCTGCGCCTAACGGTGGAAGACGCCCTCGCCAAAGCTTTGCCAGAACCGGCTCAGGTAGGTGGAAGCGCGTAACGAAGACGGACAGCTTACCCCCATTTTCAGGCAGGGCACGGGGGTAAGTCCCATGCCCTGCCTGAGATCTCATGTAGCCGCCTGAAATACCTACCCGGTCACGGACAGCCTAACGCGGCCTTGATAGCGTTGGCTGCATTAGTCAGCTGATCCGCTTCATCAGCGGTCAGGAGGGCTTGGCTAAACTTGTCCGCGACGGAGTTAATAAAGGCCGTCAGTTGACCGCAGGCGGCTGCGTCGCTGTTCGGATTGCCATCCGTGAGGAACTGGATCGTGTTGTTGAGTGGGGCCTTCAGGCTGTTCTTTGTGCCGGGCGACACGGGCAGCGCATTGACCGCGTTAATCAGGTTCTGCGTCATCTGAGCGGGCGTCAGGATCCCGACCTTGGCAACAAATGCGTCCACACCCCCCGCAGAGGTTTGCCCGGGGAAGGTCCCATCAGTCCAACCCACAACATAAGCGAGATTTGTGCCCGTGGCCGCTACTCCGAGGCCATTGTCTGAGCCTGAACTGCCAAACTGCTTTGTCCAGACCACATTCCCATTTGAATCATATTTTCGCACGTAGGCATCGCTTGAACCCGAGGAGGTCTGGCCGGTAAGGGTTCCACCCACAAAGCCGCTCACATAAACGTTCCCCGCGCTGTCTGTGCCTGCTTCCGCGGCGTCATCAGCGAATTCGGTCCCGAACTGGCGGGTCCAGAGCTCATTGCCGGCAGGATCGTACTTCCGGACGTAAGCGTCGTCATCTCCAGCGGAGACCTGCCCGGGGATCGCGCCAGAGGTGCGACCAACGAGATACGCATTTCCATTGCCATCGGTCGCCACTCCGAATCCCCACTCAACATTGGCCCCAAACTGCCGCGTCCAGGCGTGGTCAAGGTTTGCGTCGTACTTACGGATGTACGCGTCACTGAAGAACCCGGACCCTCCCGGACCTAGAATCCCGCGAGTCTCCCCAGCCACATACACGTTCCCCATCCCGTCAGGAGCGGCGTCGTAGGCACTATCGTTCACGGGAGAGCCGTACTGTCGGCACGTACGGTTTCCATCGGCATCGAATTTACATACAAACGCGTCGAAGCCCCCTGCCGGTGTATGACCGGGAAAGGCACCCGTTGTGGTCCCGACGATGTAGGCATCACCGTTTGCGGCAACCCCTCCGCCGATAGCGGTTTCGGAGCCAGACGTCCCAAACTGGCGCGTCCAGAGCTCATTGCCGTTGGGGTCATATTTGCGCACGTAGCCATCGGCACCACCGGCCGAGGTCTGGCCGGGGAGGGTACCGGACAACCAGCCGAACACGTAGACGTTCCCGGATCCGTCCACGCCGACGGCGTGCGCTCTCGCGCCGCTGATCTGACGGGTCCATATGCTCGTGCCGTTAGCGTTGTACTTCCGCACGTAAGAACCGGCCGCCGTAAATTCGAAACTGGCAACGTAGACATTTCCCGTCGCGTCGGCTGCCGCGCCCTCAGCGAAGTCAGACGAGGTAGTGCCAAACTGGCGGATCCACAAGACCTCTGGAGTCTGCCCTAGGGCATATGGCACCGCCAATATCCAAATTGCTGTCAGCAGCGAGACCACGATGACGAGTGCCTTTAGTACTTTGCGACTGATCATCACACGACCAATCTTCATCGTCCCTCTCCCCCCAGGTTTGAGAGTCCAATCATCGATGGCCGAACGCTTACCGTTTCCAGTCAGGGGAAAGATCGGTGGCCAGGTTCTCCGTAACCACACCGGTCATCAGGTTGCGCTTGTCGATTCGGGCCTGGTTGCCGTTCCTGCGGTAGACGATGCTCCCGTTGTCGGGCGAGTAACTGGGATGCTGCCCGGCGGTGACGAGAACCGGCGGGTCCGCGCCGGTGTCGCTGAAGTCTACCGTGTAGATGTTACGGTCCGGCCCGCCCGCGATGAGGGCGTCGAAGATGATCCGATCGAGGCCGTTTCGAGCCCAATCAATGGAGAAGAGATCGAGGCCATCCACGATGGTCCTCGGCGTTCCCGTCGCGAGGTTGACGACGATGATCCGGTTCGGCGCCGCGTCGACGAGCTCGACGATGGCAATCTGGCTCTCATCGGAATCCCAGGCGACATCGAAGAACGGGGTGCCCTGCGACCCCGAATAGAGCACGACCGGCGTTCCCCCAGAGGAGGGGATGGACCAGACCCGCGGGGCGCTGAGCCCGCCGTCGAGCACGGCGACGCGGGATCCTGATGGGGAGAACCGAGGATTCCAGCAGAACCCCGGATCGTTGGGGAGCCGCGGCGCGCTGGCTCCGCACTGCGCCGGCGTCATCAACACCGTGGCCACTTTGGTGATCCGGTCCACGACCACGAGACCTCTGCTCGGTGAGGTAAAGGCCACCCACTGAGCACCCGGCGACAGTGCCGGCTCGGAGAGAACCTCTCCGTTCACGCCCGTGAAGGGCGTCGTCTTGTTCGAGCCGTCACTGTTCATCACGACGATCTTTTGCTTTGTCCCGGTCTGGACGTAGGCGATTTCGGGATTCGGCGGCGGTGGAGGCGGCGGCGCGGCGGAGACGATGCCGGCCAGGCTGACAAGGCAGATCAGGACCCAGACAGTTCGCACGATGGGACCCTCCCTCCCAGACAGGCTCCTGCCCTTGTCGACAAAGGATACAGTTGCCCACTTAATGCGGCCTTAATAGATGAAACAGGAAGGCCGTCAGGGCGCCGCGGCATACCAGGCCCCCACGATCCCACCGATGTAGGCGTTCCCCTCGGGCGTCAGGTGCCCGGGGAAATCCCGGTACTGCGCGCAGGAAGCGACCTCCGGAGAAATCGAGGCCCAAACGTCCCCGCCGACCAGTTCCTCGATCGCCGCATCGACCACCGGGTGCGAGAGGGATGCCCAGACCTCGCTGGTTCGGCCATCGACGGTGATCGTACAGACCGCGTGCTGGGGGGGCCGCCGATGATCGGCATCAGGTCGATCCGCTGGACCGCCGGGTACTTGCTCCGGACGTTGGCGACAGCCGCGGTGATATGCTGCTTGTACCAGTCCACCGTTTTCGCGGACTTCTGCCCGGGCCGCGCCGCGACGTGGAGGACGACCCAATCTGGGTTCCCGCTTCCACTTGCACATGGCGAGGTCACCGGCGCGAGCCAGCCCGCGTAGTTCGGGTCGGCCCAGTAGTCGATCGAGGCGCCGCCGATGACCAGTCCTTCCCAACGACTTCCATCGACCTGCGCCTCGAAGACCGGATAGAAGTCCCTCGTTTGGCTGAATCCGATCATCCGCGAGCAAGTGAAAACCTGCGCGGCGACCCGAGCGGGGGCGGAAAGGAGCGAGTGGGCAAGGAAGCTTCCGACCAAGGTGATCAGGCAAACACGAACCCAGACTGTTCGCATTCTCGGACCCTCCTCCCAAGGCTCTTGCCTTTGGGGCGGAAGGATACATCCGACCGCTTAGTGCGGCCTTAGTGAGGCGTTAAGGGGACCTTAGTTAGAGCTTAAGAAGGGCAGGTGAGCATTTTGCGTGGAGTCACCGCAGGGGTCAGGATGGCCCGGATCACGCCAACTTGGAGCCCTCGCCTGTTCTGTATGGGGAGCCTGTGAAGGGTCCTCAGGGCTGTAAGTTCGGCTTCGCTCGGCACCTCTACCTGACGAAGGGCACCGACGGTCACTGTGGGGAGGGCGCGGGCGCCGCCCCATCCTCGATCTTAGCGGCCAGGCCGAGTCCACGGCCGGGCACACCTACCGCGACAATCGGCTCACCGCCTCCCTTGACGAAGAGCCGGTCGGGCAGGGCGCGCATCAGGACGTGTCAGGCCGTCCCGTACCCGCCACCATCTCCGTGTGGGACATCATGGCGGCGGTGATAACCGGAGCGGCGGCCTGCCAGGGCTCAGGCATCTGGGCCGGGACGGCGAGCCGGGCGAAAGTGGTCGCCAATTCCAGGAGGGAGAGGTGATAGGTGGGCACGCCGCAGCCGTCCAGCGCGGAAGTGGCGACGGCGGCTGGGCTGCCTGTGGCGGCCGCCAGCGCCTCCTCGATCCGCCGTTGCACCGGATGGTCAGGGTTCTGGTAGCGTAGGGATCCCAGCCGTGCAGCCGGGCCAGAGCCAGCATCCCGGCGTGCTTCCCGGAGCAGTTGTCGTCGACGGGGCGCGGCGTTTCGGCGCGGAAGCGCATCGCGTCAGCCGTAGGCCCATGGAAAGGCATGTGCCCGCCGTACTGCAAAGCGGCCTCGGGAACGTCGATCTTCTTCAAGATGGACAGCACGGCCTCGACCTGGAACAGCTCGCCGCTGTGCGAGCCGCAGATGACCGCCAGTTCGGCCGCGGTGAGGCCGAAGCGCTCCAGTCCCCCGTCGGCGACCGGGGGAAGCGCCTGCAGTGGTTTGATGAAGGAGCGGGCGAAGGAGCGCAGGGCGGGGTCGCCGCAGCTGGCGACGACGGCGCCGGCGGCATCGACGGCCACCACGGCGCCGCGGTGGACGGATTCGATGGCCGGTCCGCGCCAGACTTCGGCCAGGACCGGCGGGACCGCCCCTTCCCCGGAGGTCACCGGGTCAGCAGATCGGCGGTGCGAGAGCGAATGCGGGCGGCCTCGACGAAGGCGGCGAAGAGGGCGGCCTGGCGATCGTCGGTGCGGGCCATCCGCTCGGGGTGCCATTGCACACCCAGGACAAACCGCCCGTCCTCCGCCTCGATGGCCTCGATCACCCCATCCTCGGCTGTGGCCACGACGCGTAGACCGGGAGCGGGCCGGTCGACGACCTGGTGATGGAAGGAGTTCACCGCGACCTCTTCACTCCCCAGAATGGCGGCCAGCCGGGAGCCCGGCGTCACGCGCACACGGTGGACCGGCTCCGACTCGGGCGGGCGAGGCTGGCGCCGGCGTTGGTGGTGCACCGGCACCTCGATCCCGCGCAGGGAGAGATCTTGGACGAGCGTCCCGCCGAGGGCGACGTTGAGCGCCTGGTGGCCGCGGCAGATGCCGAAGACCGGCAGATCCCGCCCCAGCGCCGCTCCGACGACCATCAGCTCGAGGCGGTCACGCTCGCCGTCGATCTCCACGGTCTCGGCGACCCGCGGATCGATCTCCTGGTGGTAGAGGCTCGGGTGGACGTCGAGGCCGCCGGCGAGGAGGACTCCGTCCGCGGCGGCCAGCGGGGCCAGATCCGTCCCGGGCATGAGCAGGAGCGGCTCCCCCCCGGCCGCCACCAGCACGTCGAGGTAGTGATCGGGCGTGCGGGGAGCCCGCCGCGGCCAGGTGAAGGCAATGCGGGGGCGGCTCGGGCTCACGGTCGAACGTCCGCGCAGATGCTGCAGACCGTGGGGTCGATCTCGCTGCTGACGATCGCGTCCTCGCGAGTGAGGCGCACCGATCGGAACGTGTAAATGACTGGCCAGTCCTGCTGGGCGAGGATGGGGTTGAACTTCTTCTCCAGCCAGCGCAGGAGCGGCGCGGGGACGGGGAACCCATTGACGCGCAGGCTCTCGACCTGGAAGAAGAGATCCTTGGTCCCCTCGACGGAGAAGGTCCCCTTCATTTCGACGCGAGACTTGCGGTTGTTGAACAACGGGACCATGCCGCTCCCGTACAGCGCCACTCCGTCGGACCAGAGCCGGATGTCCTCGTAGTCATTCTTGGCGAAGAACTGCTCCAGGCTGCGCAGGGTGACGCGCAGGTAGATGGCGGTCGAGCGCGTGGACTTCACGGTGAAGACTCCGCGCTGCAGGTCGGCCACGTTGAGCGTCACTCCGCGCAGCCGCGTCCAGGCCTCGTCGATCATCGGCCCTCCGCTGGCCACCTTCGCCCGCCGAGCATACATGCTGATCCGTGCGTATCCTCCTTCGTACAGATCGGGCACGGCGTCGATGCGCAATACCTCCGCGCGAAAGATGCTGCCGAGGGCCCGGGCGAGTTGAGGATCGGCCTCCCCTCGGGCGGGAGGCGCTCCCGCCGCCAGGGCGGTGATCAGGACGGCGGCGGGAAGAAGGAAGCGGCGGGCCCTCAATCCGGCGCCCCGAGCGTCCGGGCGTGGGCGAAGAGGGCTGGGACCCCGCCGGTGTGCCAAAAGAGGACGGTCTGGCCGCGGGCAAAAGTGCCGCGCCGGATCAGGTCGATCAGGCCAGCCATGGCCTTTCCGGTGTAGACAGGATCAAGCAAGATGCCTTCAGTCCGCGCCACCATTTTGATCGCTTCGATTGTGCCCACTGTGGGGATTCCGTACCCCTCGCCGACGTACTCATCATAGACGAGGACGTCGTCGGGGTGCACCTCCCACTCCGTTCCCAGCAACGCAGAGAGGTCGCGCACTATGCCCGTGACGCGCCGCGTCACGACAGAGGCCGGCGGACCGGCGCTGATCCACACCACCGAGGCGCCGGCATGGCTCCACTTCGTGGCCGTGAGCAGCCCCGACTGCGTGCCCCCGGAGGTGCTAGCGTGCACGATGGCGTCGGCGCGCGCCCCCAGGCCGTTCAGCTGGGCGAAGGCTTCCGCCCCCGCCTCCACGTAGGCGGCCGCTCCCAGACCGGTCGATCCGCCGCGGGGGATGACATAGGGACGCCGCCCCCGGTCGGTGAGTTCCCGCACCAGATCCTGCACGACCCCCGTGAGGACGTACTCCTCGCTGGTGTTGATCAGCCGTACTTCGGCACCGAGGATGCGGTCCAGCAGCAGGTTGCCCTGCGCCTCGGCCGGCTCCTCGCCGGTCAGCACCAGGATGACCTCCCATCCCAGCAGGCGAGCGGCCGCGGCGGTCATGCGGGCGTGATTCGACTGCAGCGCGCCGACGGTGATGATGACGTCGGCCTGCTGCGCCCGCGCCTCTCCCAGGAGCAGTTCCAACTTGCGCGCTTTGTTGCCGCCGAGGGCCAGTCCCGTGAGGTCGTCCCGCTTGATCAGGATGCGCGGACCGCCCAGATAGGCGCTGAGCCGGGCGGCCTCCTGGAGGGGCGTCGGCCGGACGGCGAGGGGGATGCGGGGAAGGTGACCGAGCTGCACGCTCACCCGGTGGCCCGGGGGTAGGCGCCGAGGACCCGAACGAAGGTGGCCTCTGCGCGCAGGTCGGCGAGCGCCTCGGCCATGGGCCGCTCGCTGGCGTGCGCGTCGATGTCGACGTAGAAGATGTACTCCCAGTCTGCATCCGCGGCGGCGAGGTCGCGGGCCGGCCGCGACTCCAGCTTGGAGAGGTTGAGGCCTCGAGCGGCAAAGGCGCCGAGGGCGCGGTGCAGCGCCCCAGGGGTGTTGGCGGTGCCGAAGACCAGTGAGGTCTTCGCGGACGCAGAACGGGGCGCGGGCTCGCGGGCCAACAGCAGGAAGCGGGTCAGGTTGCGCGCCGCGGTCTGAATGCCTTCGGCCAGGACAGCCAGCCCGTAGAGGGCGGCGGCCCTGCGGCCGGCGATCGCGGCGGTGCCGGCGAGGCGCTCTTCAGCGACGCGGCGCGCGCTCCCGGCGGTGTCGTACTCGGGGACGGTCTGACATCCGTGCTCCTTGATGAACGCGGCGCACTGGGCCAGCGCCTGTGGGTGGGAGAGGACTCGCCCGATCGTCGCCAGCGTCTCCCCGGGGAGGGCGAGGAGGCAGTGGTTCACGGCATGTGTGAGCTCCCCGACGATGACCAGCGGAGACGTCAAGAGGAGGTCATAGGTCTCGTTGATGCTTCCAGCATAGGAGTTCTCGACGGGGACGATCCCCGTAATGGCCTCGCCAGATTCCACGGCAGCGAAGACGTCGCGCAGAGAGCGGCGAGGCAAGCGCTCGATCTCGCCGAAGCCGGGGCCCAGCGCCTCGTCGCTGTACGCGCCGGGATCCCCCTGAAAAGCGATCCTGCCGGCAGCCGTCACGTCCGGTGGGTCTCAGCGGGCGCCTGAGGTGCGGCGATCCCCTCGGCGGTGAGCAGGTCACGTATCCCCACGATCCGGCCGCCGCGATGGTAGATGCGCCGGACGCGCGGGGCGATGGAAGTGAGGATCTCATAGGAAATGGTGGACGCGGCTCCGGCCAACTCCTCGACCGGCAGACGTGGGCCGAACACCAGGACTGCATCGCCGGGCTGCACCACGGGCGCCGCCTCGCCGAACCCCAGGCTGACGGTGAGATAGTCCATACTCACGCGCCCGACGACTGGGACGCGCCGGTCTCCGGCCAGGAGGTGTCCTTTGCCGCTGAGGAACCGCGGATACCCGTCGCCGTAGCCGACCGTGACCGTGGCGATCCACTCGGGCGCCGCGGCCGCGTAGGTGCGCCCGTAGCCGACAGTCTCTCCCGGGGCGATCCGTCTCACCTGCGCGACCTTTCCCCACAGCGTCATGGCGGGGCGCAGGGCGACGCGCGAGGCGAGATGGGGTGCAGGGAGCAGACCGTACAGGCCGAGCCCGAGGCGGATCAGATCGAGGCGCGATTCCGGATGGGTCAGGGCGGCTGCCGTCGCGGCGGCATGCCGGATCGACCGAGGGAACCGCGCCCGCACCGCCGTGGCGGCGGGTGCAAACCGCTTCAGCTGGTGCTGCGAAAACTCCAGGTCATCCTCTGCCGCAGCGAGATGCGTAAAGACCCCTTCCACGGCCAGACCCCCCGCCGCGGCACGTTCTGCCACCTCGTCCGCGCGTTCCGGTGAGAACCCTAGCCGCGTCATGCCGGTATCGAACTTGAGATGCACGCCCGGCGCACCCTCTCGACGCGCCTCGGCAGCGCCGCGAAGACCGGCGTCGTCGAAGACCGTGATCGTGAGGCCCGCGGAGGCAGCCGCACCCTCCTCGCCGTGGGCGGGGCCCATCACCAGAAGCGGGGTACGGATCCCGGCCCGCCGCAGCGCCACCCCCTCGGCCACTGTCGCCGTGCCCAGCATCGCAACGCCGGCCTCGGACGCCGCGCGCGCCACTGCCAGCGCTCCGTGGCCATAGGCGTCCGCCTTGACCACGGCGAGCATCTTAGCGGGGCGCACCAGATCGGCGAAGGCGGTCAGGTTGTGCGCGACGGCGTCGAGATCGACCTCCGCCCAGGGACGCATCTCGGGCGGCGGGGTCGTCACGCGAGGATCTGCAGGGTGCTGGCCAGAGGCTCGGTAAGCACGGCCTGGCGCGCACGCGGGACGCCGTCGGCAACCTCTCGCGCCAGGAGTCCCGCGGGCCCCAGCCGCTCGGCGTTCAGATCCCCCGCCACGGCGTGCAGGTAGGCCCCCAGCCATGCCGCGACCGGCGCCGGCGCCCTCTGCCCCAGTAGGGCCGCGATCACACCAGTGAGGACGTCGCCCATGCCCCCGGTGGCCATCCCCGCATTGCCCGCGGGCACGATGTAGGCCATCCCCTCCGGCGTCGCCACGACGGTGCGGGCTCCCTTGAGGACGACGACCGCGCCAAAGCGGGCCGCCGCCTCCCGCGCCGTGCCCAGCCGGTCGCGCTGCACCTCTTCGTTGGACTTCCCGAGCAGTCGTCCCATCTCACCAGGATGTGGAGTGAGAATCCTCTGGGCTTTGCCGCGGCCGAGTGGTTCATCCCTTCCCTCGAGGACGTTGAGCCCGTCGGCGTCCAATACGACGGGGATGCGCAGCTCGCGCAGCAGCCGTGGGACTAGGGCGGCGACACCGGGCCCCGTGCCCAGCCCGGGACCGATCGCGACGACATCTGCATCTGCCGCCAGCTCTGCGAGGCGGGCCCAGGCGGCTTCGGAGAGGGCGCCGTCGGTGTCGGGAAGCGGGTGAGGCATCGCCTCTATCTCCCGCGCGGCGACGATCGGGTAGATCGACTCCGGAACGGCCAGACTAACCAGGCCGGCTCCCGCGCGTAGTGCCCCCAGCGCGCAGAGCGAGGGAGCCCCGGTGAAGCCCACCGAACCGGCGCAGACGAGCACGCGTCCGAAGGTGCCCTTATGGCTGTCGGCGGGACGAAGCGGGACCGCTGCGCGAGCCATCACCTGCGTGATCGCCGCGGCGCCCGCCTTGAAGCGCTCCAACAGCGCCGCGGGATACCCAATGTCGGCGACGTACACGCGGCCGGCATAGGCCGCTCCCGGATAGAGCAGCAGTCCCACCTTGGGCAGCCCCATCGTCACCGTGGCGGCCGCGCGGACGGCGGCGCCCGGGACCGCTCCGGTGTCGGCATCCATGCCCGAGGGGAGATCCACGGCCACGACCGGTGCGGCGGCGGTGTTGGCGGCTTCGATCATCTGCCCGGCCAGCCCCATCGGTTTGCCCTTGAACCCTGTGCCGAAGAGGGCGTCGACGATGACGTCAGCCCCGCCAAGATGCCCGCGCGCCCCGACGAGGGCCATGCTGGTCACCGGCGTAACCTCCACGCCGGCCTCCCGCGCCAGGCTGAGGTTGCGGCGAGGCTCGCCGCGCACTTCGTCCTCTCGCGCCAGCAGCAGCACTTCGGCCTGCCATCCCCGCGCCGCCAGGTGGCGGGCCGCGACCAGGCCGTCGCCGCCATTGCTGCCCTTCCCCGCCAGGATCACACAGCGCCGTCCCGCCGGCGCCATGTAGGTGTGGACGATATCGGCGGTCCGCCGCCCCGCGTTCTCCATCAGCAGCGCGGTGGGCAGTCCGAACTCCTCCTCGGCCCGCCGGTCGAGCTCGGCCATCTCGGCGCCGGTGACGACCTGCATGCTCAGGGGTTTCCTCAGATCTTCGGTCTCTCCTTGATGAGAAGCCTTGGTCACAGCGTGCACCTTCTGAAACCGAAAGACAGGATACGGTTTCTTCAGGTGCACGCCGTGAGCATGTGTGTCTGATCATGGGGAGACCGAGACCGGAGGCAAACCGTATCCTGTCGTTCGGTTTGACGCAGGTCTCGGTCTCCCAGTGATTAGCCACACAATCCACGGCATCCACAATCGATGAACGAAGGTTCGGGATTGACGGTCTATCCCACGCGCGGTAGTTTCACAAGCAGAGGGGCGCGAGCCTAACGGCAAAGTAGCCGACTCAAACACCGCGCACGTGGACGTCGAGAGCCCGGAAGGTTTTCTTGGGGGGTAACTCCCAAGATCAGCCTCAGCGGCGGTAGGACCCGGCGACGCGGTTGAAGACGGTGAAAAGCCGGAATGAAAGCGGGCGCCCCTCTTCTACTTTTCTGACCACTAGGCCGAACCAGACACCCTCTGCAAACCGAAATGCTGGCTCACGGTTTGCTTCGGGTGTCTGGCTCGGCCTCGCTGCTGAGAGCAGGAGAAGAGGGGTGCCCGCTGACTCACGCCTCTAGGGCGCGGCCGCTTGCGCGATGCGCGCTGAGAACGGGTACGGCGGAGAGTCGAACCCGATGCAAACCGTGAGCTTGTACTTCGGTTTGAGGAGGGTTCGACTCTCCGCCTTATCTTTTCAGGGCAATCGCACTTGCCGCCGCAACTGAAGAGGTGTGGGTCAACGAGACCATCACTTCGGCCACGCCGCGAGCCGTGGCGCGCCGGCGGGCCTCGCCGTGCAGGACGACGTGGGGTTTGCCGTCAGCATCGTTATCGATCTCGATCTCCCGCCAGCCCACCGCCATCTGGCCAACGCCGAGCGCCTTCATCACCGCCTCCTTGGCGGCGAAGCGGGCGGCCAGGCGGACGGGGCGAGTTTCCGGCGAGTGGACGCGGGCAAGCTCGCCCTCGGTGAAGATCCGCCCGAGGAGGCGGTTGCCCCAGCGGGCCATAGCGGTGCGGAGGCGCTCGACTTCCACCACGTCGATGCCGACGCCGACGACCTCGGTCACGGCAGCTCGGCCTCGTCGATGAGCATGATCGGGATGCCGTCGCGGATGGGATAGCGGCGTCCGCACTGCGTGCAGACGATGCGGTCGCCGCGCAGCTCCACCGGGGCCTTGTCCAGCGGGCAGGCCAGGATGCGCAGCAGCTCCTCGTCGAGGCCGGCGGGCTGCGCGCCGGGGCCGGGTCCTGTGCTCATCTCAGCATCACTCCACCGTCACGCTCTTGGCCAGATTGCGCGGCTGGTCGATGTCGTGCCCGCGCGCCCGGGCGACGTGGTACGCGAGCAGTTGCAGGGGCACGATCGCCACCATCGGTGCCAGCAGGTCGTGCGTACGCGGAATCCCGATCACCTCGTCGGCGTGGCGGCCGATCTCCGTATCATCCTCGTACGCCACCGCGATGACCTCCGCCCCCCGCGCCTTCACCTCTTGGATATTCGACACCGTCTTCTCGTACACATGGCGCTGCGTGGCCAGGGCGAAGACAGGAGTGCCGGGGGTGACCAGGGCCAGGGTACCGTGCTTGAGTTCGCCGGCGGCAAGCGCTTCGGAGTGAACATAGGAGATCTCCTTGAGCTTCAGCGACCCCTCCATCGCGACCGGGTAGTCGAGCCCCCGGCCGATGAAGAAGACGTGCTCGACGTCGCGATGGCGGCGGGCCAGCCGGGCGATGCCGTCCTCGAGGGCGAGGGCGGACTGGATCTTCCCGGGCAGCGCGCGCAGGCCAGTCAGCAGCGCGGACAGGTCGCTCTCGCTCGCCGTGCCGCGTCGGGCGGCCAGGTCAATCGCCAGCATGACCTGCGCGGCCAGCATCGTCAGGTACGCCTTGCTCGAGGCCACGGCGATCTCCGGGCCGGCGCGAATGTAGAGCAGGTCGTCGGCTTCCCGCGCGAGGGTGCTGCCGACGACGTTGGTGATGGCGAGCAGGCGCGCGCCCCGCTGCTTTGCCTCCCGCGCCGCCGCCAGCGTGTCCGCGGTCTCCCCCGACTGGCTGATCGCAATCCCCCAGGTGCGCTTGGCCACGAGCGGATCGCGGTAGCGGAACTCGCTGGCCAGCTCGATATCGGTGGGAATCTTGGCCAGATGCTCGATCAGCCACCGCCCCACCAGGCCGGCGTGGTAGGCGGTGCCGCAGGCGGTGATCCAAACCTGCTGCAGCTTTTCCACGAATCCCGCCTGCGCGCCGATGCCTTCCAGCTCGACCCGATCTTCCAGGTCGAGCCGCCCCATCATCGTGTCGGAGAGGGCGCGGGGCTGCTCGTGGATCTCCTTGAGCATGAAATGGGGGAACCCCCCCTTCTCCGCCATCTCCGCGTCCCAGTCGATGTGCAGGGCGGAGCGCTGGCGCACGGCGCCGTTCAGGTCGGTGATCGTCACCGCCTCGGGGGTCAGCGTGGCCATCTCGCCGTCCTCGATGATCATCACCTCGCGGGTGTAGGGAAGGAGCGCCGGCACGTCGGAGGCCAGTATCGTCTCGCCGCGGCCACGACCCACGATTAGCGGACTGATCTGGCGCACGGCGACGATCCGGTCGGGACGATCGCGCGCCATCACGACGATGGCGTAGGCGCCGGTCGTCTGGGCGATGGCGCGGCGCACGGCCGACTCCAGCCCGTCGGGCGCGCCGTTGCTGCCCGCGTAGGCCTCCTCGATCAGGTGCGCGATCACTTCCGTGTCGGTGTCGGAGCGGAAGCGGTGCCCGTCTCGCGCCAGACGCTCCCGGAGGGAGAGGAAGTTCTCGATGATGCCGTTGTGGATGACCACGAGGGCGCCGCTGCAGTCGGTATGCGGATGAGCGTTCTGGTCGGTGGGCACGCCGTGGGTGGCCCAGCGGGTGTGCCCGATGCCGATCTGGCCGCGCACGGGGGCCAGAGCCATCATGTCGGCCAGCCGGGAGAGTTTCCCCGCCGCCTTGCGCACCGCGATTTCGCCATCTTCGAGCACTGCCACGCCCGCGGAATCGTAGCCGCGGTATTCCAACCGGCGCAGTCCGTCCAGCAGGACGGGGAGCGCGTCACGATAGCCGACATAGCCGATGATGCCACACATGGACGACCCCTCCGATGCGGGTGTCACTTTCAGACATACCCAGGTTGTCGCCGTTGATGTCCGCGGAGGGCAGTTTGGGCCGGCGTTGCCGCCGGTGTTTGTTGCCTCCCCTTGCCTCCGGTCTCCGTGGCGTCAGGAGCGGAGGATCGTGCAGGCCCGGACTAGGCCTAGGGTCACCCGCCGAAGCGCTCCGAGATCCCCTCCCTCGTCAACCTGCTCTCTCAGGCGTGTGGCCGCCTGTGCGGGCAGGTTCAGGCGCTGATGGCACGCGATCGTGGCGCGCCCTTGCGGCGCGCACTCCTCACCTCCCCTCGGCTGTTGCATCTCCTCGTTCGCTCACGATGCGGCGAATCCTCTCCCGCAGCGCGATGAGAAACAGCGGCGGGATCGTGCGCACGACGCCCCACCGCCATGGCTCGCGCGCCATCCGGTAGAACCACTCTAGCCCGACCCGCTGCACCCAGCGCGGCGCCCGCCGCGTCCGCCCCGCCAGCACGTCCAGCGTCCCGCCGACCCCCATCAGCACGGGGACGCCGAGGGCGGCACCGTGGGCGCGCAGCCAGAGCTCCTGCCGCGGGGCGCCGAACGCCACCAGCAGCACCTCCGCGCCGCTGCCCCGGATCCGCTCCAGCAGCGCCGGTTCATCCTCCGGCGCGTAAAAACCGTGCGCGGTTCCGATAATCTGCAGGGCGGGATAGCGCGTCGCCAGCCGATCCGCAGCAGCATCCGCCACCCCGGGGGCGGCGCCGAGGAGGAAGATCCGCCATCCTCTCGCGGCAGCCGCGGTGCAGAGCGCGTCGGTCAGGTCGACTCCAGCGAGCCGGCGGATCGGGGGGATCCCCAGGATCCAGGCGGCCACCAGCACCCCCACGCCGTCGGGGATGACGAGGGTGGCGGCGCGCACCGCCGCGGCCACCTCCGGGTCAGAGAGGGCGCGGCGCAGCAATGCGCCGTTCAGCGAGATGACGGTGGCGGGGGTGCGCTCCCGGACCGCCTCCCCCAGCCGCTCGACCGCCTCGGTCAGCGAAAGCGGGTGGACGGGGACGCCCAGGACGTCTATAGCGGGCGGGGGAGCGAGCGCGACCGAGATCGCCGACCCCCTACCCATTGGCGCCACCGGTCCCCGCGGGGGCGACGCGCCCGGTCCCGTAGCGCGCGGCGATGACGTCCGCCACCGCCGCGGCCACCGCCTCGGCCTCGGCGGCGTCGCGCGCCTCCACCATCACACGTACGAGGGGCTCGGTGCCGCTGGCGCGCACGAGGAGCCGTCCCCGATCGGCCAGCCGCGTCTGCGCGGCGTCGATGGCGGCGCGCACGTCGCGGTCGGCCTCCCAGCGGTCACGGTCGCCGACAACGACGTTGTGCAGCACCTGCGGGAACCGCTGGAAGCCGCCGGCGAGCGCGGAGAGGGGTTGGCCGCTGCGGCGCATCACGTCGGCGAGGTGCAGCGCGGTGAGCAGGCCGTCGCCGGTGGTGGCTTCGTCGAGGAAGATGATGTGCCCCGACTGTTCGCCGCCGAGGGAGGCGCCCAGGTCCTGCATCCGGTCCAGGACGTAGCGGTCCCCGACGCGGGCGCGTTCGAGCCGGATCGTGTGCGCGGCCAGCAGGTGCTCCAGGCCGAGGTTGCTCATCACCGTGGCGACGACCAGCCCGCCGCGCAGCCGCCCCGCCGCCGCCAGGTCGCGCGCGGCGATGGCCATGATCAGGTCGCCGTCGACAATCTCTCCGCGCTCGTCCACGGCGATGACACGGTCGGCGTCCCCATCGTGCGCAAAGCCCACGTCGGCGTGATGCGCGCGCACGGCCTCCACCAGCGGGCGCAGATGGGTGGAACCGCAGGCCACGTTGATCCTCGCGCCGTCCGGCTCGTCATGGATTGGAATCACGTCGGCTCCCAGCGCCCGCCACATCCGCGGCGCGACCCGGTATGCCGCGCCGTAGGCGCAGTCCACGGCCAGGCGCAGGCCCGCCAGGGGATGCAGCCCCAGCGACGTCAGGTGCTCGAGGTAGAGTTCTTCGGCGTTCTCGAAATCCGCCGCCCGGCCGACCGCCGTGCCCACGGGCCGTTCCCCGCCCGCTCGAGCCGCGGCTTCCACGCGGTCCTCCACCTCATCGGGCAGTTTGAAGCCGTCGGGCCCAAAGACCTTGATGCCGTTGTCCTCGATGGGATTGTGCGAGGCGGAGAGGACCACGCCGCACGGCCGGTGCAGCTGCCGCACCAGGTAGGCCATCGCGGGGGTGGGCAGGATGCCGGCCCGATCGACGTCACCCCCGCCGGCGCAGATGCCGGCGACGAGCGCCGACGTCAGCATCTCACCGGAGAGACGGGTGTCGCGGGCGATCAGGTACGGCGCGTCGCCCCGCCCCAGCGTCGCGACGAGCCCGCGGCCCACCGCCATCGCCAGCTCGGGGGTGAGGTCGCGGTTGGCGACCCCGCGGATCCCGTCGGTGCCGAAGAGACGCGCCACGGATCAGCGGCCGCCCCGGACGAACCACCAGAGGGTGGTGGCGATGGCCAGGGATACCAACAGAAGGAATGCCCGCTCGGTGAAGAGGGCGCGCAGGCGAGCGCGCACCCTCACCGGCCCTCGACCAAGTTGCCCGGCTCCCGGGTGGGCAAGTTGCCCGGCTCCCGGGTGGGCACGCTTCTCGGCTCCCGCGTGGGCGAGGTGCCTGCCCCTCGCGCGCCGTTTCGCCGCCAGGGACGCCACTGCAGCGGGCGCGGCGACGTCGGACCAAAGAGCCCCATCAGGTAGATCTTCAGCTCCTCCTCGGAGAGGCCGCGGCGCAGGACGCCCTCGGCGGCGGCGGAGATGATGCCGGTCTCTTCGGAGACGGCGATCGCCACCGCGTCGGTCTGCTCGCTGATCCCCAGCCCGGCGCGATGGCGGGTGCCCAGCGTCTTGCTGAGTGTGGGGTTCTCGCTGAGCGGGAGCAGGCAGGCGGCGGCGACGACGCGATTGCCTTGAATGATCACGGCGCCGTCGTGCAGGGGCGTATTCGGGTGAAAGATCGTCAGCAGCAGCGGCACGGAGACCGCAGCGTCCACCTTGATGCCGGTCTCCACGACGTCGGTGAGCCCCGTGGTGCGCTCCAGCACCACCAACGCGCCGGTCTTGCGGATGGCCAGCACCCGGGCCGCGCGCGCGACGTCCCCGATGAGCCGGATCGCCTCCTCGCGCCCCAGCGGGCTGGCGAAGGCTCCGGCCAGCGGCGCGCCGCGCCCCAGCTGCTCGAGCAGCCGGCGCAATTCCGGCTGGAAGAGGATGAGGAAGGCGATGGGGATGACGATGCCCAGTTGCCCGAGCAGCCACGCCACCGTCCTGAGACCGAGCTCGACGCTGATGGTGTAGAGCACCAGGAGGCCGATCAGGCCGATCACCAGCTGGACCGCGCGCGTGCCGCGGATGAACAGCAGGATCTGATAGACGAGGATCGTGACGAGGAAGATGTCGATCAGATCGCGTGGAGTCGGCATCGTCGAGGGAGAAGTCCCTCCCTAAGAGAGTATCATCGCCAGCAACGCCTTTTGCGCATGAAGTCGGTTCTCGGCCTGGTCGAGGACCGCCGACTGCGGCCCGTCGAGCACCTCGTCGGTGATCTCCTCCCCCCGGTGGGCGGGAAGGCAGTGCAGCACGATGGCCTTCGCCCCAGCGCGGGCCACCAGGGCGGCGTTCACCTGGTAGGGACGAAACCGCTGGGCCCGGTCGGCCTTCTCCGTTTCCTGCCCCATGCTGGCCCAGACGTCCGTGTAGATGGCGTCGGCGCCGGAGGCGGCCTCGGCCGGGTCTTCTGTGAGCTCGATGACGGCCGCCGAGTCGCGCGCCAGGCTCCGGGCGCGCTCTACCACTGCCGGGGCGGGGGCGAATCCAGCCGGCGTGGCGACCCGCACCGACAAGCCCAGCTTGGCGGCGCCGAGGAGGAGCGAATGACAGACGTTGTTCCCGTCGCCGATCCAGGCCAGGGTGCGGCCGCGGAAATCCCCGAGGCGCTCGGTGAGGGTGAGCAGATCGGCCAGGGTCTGACAGGGGTGCTCGAGATCGGAGAGGCCGTTGATGATGGGCACCGCGGCGAACTCCGCCAGCTGCACCACCGTGTCGTGGGCGAAGGTGCGGGCCATGATCGCGTCCACCCAGCGCGCCAGGTTGCGCGCGGCGTCGGGGATCGTCTCCCGCGTGCCCAGCTGCGCGTCCGCCGGCGCCAGGTAGATGGCGGCCCCACCCAGGTGCGCCATCCCCACCTCGAAGGTCACCCGCGTGCGCAGCGAGGGCTTCTCGAAGATCATCGCCAGGACCCGGCCGGCCAGCGGCCGCGTCGGGTCGGCGCCCCCGGCCCGTTTCATCGCGGCGGCGCGCGAGAGGACCGCCCGCACCTCCTCCGCCGTGAAATCGTCCATCGAAATCAGATCGCGTCCGCGCAGGCTCATTCCGTTCGGCTCCTTCCCTCCCTTTACGGGTTCCGAGTCCTTGTGCGCCGCGCCCACCAGTCGCCGAGCAAATCGGCCAGCGTCGGCGTCGTGCGCTCGGCGAGCTCATAGGTGACCCGCACCGCCGGCCGCTCCAGGCGCAGCACGCGCCGCAGGTCGACCGGCGTGCCGATGACGACGACGTCCGCCTCGGCCCGGGCCAGCGTTTCTTCCAGTTCCTTCACCTGGGCCGCCCCGTAGCCCATTGCCGGGACCACCGGTCCCAGGTGCGGATAGCGTGTGTAGAGATCGCGCAGCGATCCGGCGGCGTAGGGACGGGGATCCACGACGGTGGCGCCGGCACGCTGCGCCGCCAGGAAGCCGGCCCCGTGCGCCATCTCGCCGTGCGTCACCGTGGGACCGTCCTCGACCACCACGGCGCGGCGGCCCGCCAGCAGGTCGGGTTGGTCCACGCTGATCGGCGAGTCGGCCTCAACGATCGCCGCCCGGGGGTTGACCGCAGCGACGTTGCGCCGGACGGCAGCCACCGCCTCAGGCGCGGCGGAGTCGACCTTATTGATCACGACGACGTCGGCCATGCGCAGGTTGGTCTCGCCGGGATGGTACCGGAGCTCGTGCCCCGCCCGGTGCGGGTCGGCGATGACGATGAACAGGTCCGGACGGATGAAGGGGAAGTCGTTGTTCCCTCCGTCCCAGAGGAGGGCCTCCGCTTCCACCTCGGCCTGGCGCAGCAGCGGGGCGTAGTCGACGCCGGCGTAGACCACCGTGCCGGCAGCGAGGTGGGGCTCGAACTCCTCCCGCTCCTCGATCGTCACGCCGGCGCGGTCCAGATCCTCCAGCGTGGCGAAGCGCTGCACCGCCTGGGCGGCCAGGTCCCGGTAGGCCATGGGGTGGCGGATCACCACGACGCGCCGCCCCATCCCCCGCAGGATAGCGGCCAGGCGCCGGGTGGTCTGGCTCTTGCCGCTGCCGGTGCGCACCGCCCCCACCGCCACCACCGGCACGGCCGCGGCCAGCATCGTCTCGTCCGGCCCAAGGAGGCGGAAGCCCGACCCGGCGGCGAGGCTCTGCGAGGCAAGGTGCATCACCTGCTCGTGGGAGACGTCGCTGTAGGCGAAGACGACCTGATCGATCTCACGATCGGCGAGAAGGCGGGAAAGCTCCTCCTCGGCCACGATCGGGATGCCCTGGGCGTAGCGCCGCCCCGCCAGCGCCGGCGGATAGGTGCGGCCTCCGATGTCGGGGATCTGGGTGGCGGTGAACGCCGCGACCTCGTACTCGGGCCGGTCGCGAAAGTAGACGTTGAAGTTGTGAAAGTCCCGCCCGCCTGCCCCGAGGATGACTACCCGGATCGCCACGCATTTTCTCCCATGGTGGTTTGGGGTGCGCGCCGCCCCCGCGGGGCCCACAAGTCAACGAAGGGTGGACCGAGGCCCACCCTTCGTGACGGGGAAGACCCCGCGCCTTAGCGCTTGCTGTACTGGAAGCCCTTGCGCGCCCGCTTGCGCCCGTACTTCTTCCGCTCCTTCATCCGGGGGTCGCGGGTGAGAAATCCTTCCTTGCGCAGGGCGGGCCGCAGCGCCTCGTCCGCGACCACCAGCGCCCGGGTGAGCGCGTGGCGCACCGCCTCGGCCTGACCGCGCACACCGCCGCCGTCGACGTGCGCCGCCACGTCGTACCGTACCTGCGTTTCGGTCGCCTGCAGCGGCGCCCGCACGGCCTCGCGCAGGGCGGCCGTCGTGAAGTAGCGGTCGAGCTCGCGGTCGTTTACGTCGATCCGGCCGGTGCCGGCGCGCAGCCAGACACGGGCACGCGCCTCTTTGCGGCTGCCCGCGGCGTGCGCGATCGGTGCTTCTGCCATCAGTCTCCCTGCCTTCCTCGTCTCGTCACTTCACCGCAACCGGGCGCTGCGCGGCGTGCGGGTGGGTGGGACCCGCGTAGACCTTCAGCTTCCGGATCAACCGGCGCCCGAGAGCGTTCTTGGGCAGCATGCCCCGGACCGCGGCTTCCACGGCCCGGTCAGGATGCGTCTGCATCAACCGCTCATAGGGCACGGCGCGAAACCCGCCGGCATAGCCGGAGTGCCGGTAGGCGTACTTCTGCTGCAGTTTCCGTCCGGTCAGCCGCACTTTCGCCGCATTGATGACGACGACGAAGTCGCCGCCGTCGAGATACGGCGTGAAGGTCGGCTTGTCTTTGCCGCGCAGGATCACCGCCACCCGGGTGGCGAGCCGGCCGAGGATCTGTCCGTCGGCGTCGATGAGCCGCCAGCGGCGTGCGGGAATTGCCGGAGTGGTGCTCGCTGACATACCGTCCTCTTTCGAACCTATTTTCGCACAGACCGGCTAATCATACGGGCTAGGCGCACAGACCGTCAACGAGACCTGATGGCCTACGATCCGGCGATCCGCGCGCCTTCGCCGATCACCGCGCCTGAGACCACCGCCCGGTCGATCAGCGCGCCGGGATGGACGATGGCGTCCCGCACCACCGCGCCGCGGATCACCGCATCCGCACCCACGGAGGCATGCGGGCCGATGATCGAGTCGCTGATGCGCGCCCGGGGGTCCACGGCCACCGGCGCGTGCACGACCACGCCGGGGATGGTGGGAGCCGGCGGCGGAGAGAGGTCGAGCAGCTCGCGGTTGGCCAGCAGCAGGGCCTCGACCGTCCCGCAATCGTACCAGTGGCTGATGGGGAAGATGCGCAGTCGCTCCCCGGCGTCGATCATCAGCTGCATCGCGTCGGCGAGCCAGTACTCGCCGCGGGCCCGCCGCTCTTCCTCGACCATGCGCACGAGGGCCCGCGCGAGCGCAGCGGAGTTGCGGATGACGTAGCACCCAACCAGCGCCAGGTTGCTGGCAGGGTGCTCCGGCTTCTCCACCAGCCGCATCACATATCCCTCCGCGTCCACCTCGGCCACCCCAAAGCGCCGCGGATCGGGCACCTCCTTGACGCCCGCGGTGGATTCTGCCCGGGCCAGCAGGTCGGGGAGATGGGCCCGGATGATCGTATCCCCGAAGAGGATGAGGACGGGTCCGCCGTCGAGGTGCTGACGCGCCACGTAGACGGCGTGTCCATTGCCCAGGGTCTCGCGCTGTTCCACGAAGACGGAGGGGATGGTGTAGTGCGCCTGCACCCATTCCTTGATCTGGGCGCCGAGGTGGCCGGTCACCAGCACCACCTCGTCGATGCCCGCGGCGATCAGCTCGTCCAGGATATGCGCCAGGATGGGCTTGCCGGCGACGTGCAGGAGCACCTTGGGGCGGGTGAGGGTGTGCGGCCGCAGGCGCGTGCCCAGCCCGCCGACGGGGATGATCGCCTTCACCGCAGCGGTCGTCGAGACGGGTCAGGCGGATAGACAGTCCGATGCGTCACGAGAGCAGCGGCGACATCGCCCGGCAGCGCACGCCCGCCTCGGCGCAGATCGTCTGTACCGCCTCCAAGTCGTTGCGCGCCATGCTGGGCGCGGCGACGACCACCTCGGCGATCTTCAGCCGCCGCACCAGCTCGGGAATGTCCCGCCGGGTGCCCAGCACCGGGATCCCCCGCAGCTGCCTCCCCTGCTTGCTCGGATCGTCGTCGAGGAACCCCACCGGCCGCAGACCCAGAGCGGGGTTGTTGCGCAGCTCCGCCAGCAGCAGCAGCCCGCCCTCTCCCGCCCCGAAGAGCAGCACGGGGCGGCCCGCGCTGCGCTGCGCCGCCAGCATCTCTTGCAGCAGACGGATGGAGAGGCGGGCGCCGCTGAGGAAGACCACGGTGAGCAGCCAGTCCAGGATCAGAGCGGCGCGCGAGACGTTCACCAGCCTGGTGGTCAAGACCAGCACGGCCACCGCCACCAGCGAGGCCAGCGTCGCCGCGCGCAGCAGCAGGACGACGTCCAGGAACCCGGCGTAGCGCCACTCTCCCCGATAGACGCCCATCAGGTAGAGGACGGACATCTTGATCGCCACCAGCCCCGGCAGGACCAGCGGCAGCGTCGCCGTGATCGACGTGGGCAGCGTGCCTTCGAACCGCAGCAGGTTCGCGCCCAGGTAGGCGGCAAGGATGAGCGTGACGTCGACCAGCATCTCCAGGATGCGGCGCTTGTGCATCACCTGGACGAGGATCACGCCGACCCCCGCGGACGCTTCCTGACGCGGGGTCACCCGCACCCGGCTGAGCACGAACCCCAGGGCGGTAAAGAGGGCCAGGGCGACCGCGGTGAGCACCAGGGCCGAGAGCAGGTCGAGCCGGGAGGCGGCCAGCCCGACCCCGCCGGCCAGGGCGGAGAGGACGTAGAGGTTGAAGACGGCCCGCCGCTCCGAGAGCCCCAGAGCGACGAGGCGGTGGGAGGGGTGATCGGTGCCGCCGCGCAGCAGCGGCCGGCCGCCGCGCAGCCGCATCAGCGTCACCATCGCCGTATCGAAGATGGGCACGCTAAGCAGGAGGATAGGCACGACCAGCGTCGTGACGAGGTTCCCCACCGCCTGCGCGGAGGCGGCCACGGGCAGGACGGCGAGCAGGCTGCCGAGGAAGCCGCTGCCGGAATCGCCCATGAAGACGCGCGCGGGGTGGAAGTTGAAGGCGAGGAAGCCGAGCGCCACCCCCGCCGTCAACGCCGCCCCGGCGGCCAGGGCGGCGTCGCCCGCCAGCAGCACCTGCATGAGAAGCAGCCCGCCGGCGATCGCGGCGATGCCCGCGGCCAGGCCGTCGATGTTGTCCAGCCAGTTGAAGGCGTTGGTGATGCCCAGCACCCAGAAGATCGTCAGCGGCACGCCGAGGGCCGGCGGGAACATCTCGAAGCGCACCCCCAGCGCGGGCGGCAGGCAGGCCGCGACGATCAGCAGCAGCAGTTTGGGCAGCGTCTGCAGGCGGAGCAGATCGTCGATCAGCCCGAGGGCAAAGAAGGCCCCGGCGACCGCGGCCACGGGAAGCAGGCGCTGCCGGACGCCGGCGGGGACGAGGAGCACCAGCACCACCATCCACGCGGCGAAGAGGGCAGGACCGCCCGGCCGGGCGATGGGGAGGCGGTGCCAGCGGTCTGTCCGAGGGTAATCAACCGATCCGGTGCGGAGCAGCAGAACGCGCAGCAGGTGGGTCAGGGCGAGGGAGACCGCCGCGGCGGCGCCCATGATCAGGACGGCCGCGGGAAGGCCGCCGCCGAGCAGACCGCTCACAACCGGATGATCCTGGCCGCGGGGGACCTGAGGACGCGGGTGGCGTTGCGCGTGTCGAAGATCAGCCGGGCAGTCGCGCCGACGCGATGGTAGTCCACGCCGCTGTGTTCGGTGAGAATCAGCACGCAGTCCGCGGCCGAGAGCACCTCGTCGGTCAGCTCGCTCGAGCGCAGCAGATCGGATCCGAGCCGCAGGTCGGGCACGTGCGGGTCGTGATAGCTGATCTCGGCCCCGCGGCGGCGCAGCGTCTCCAGCACCTTCAGCGCGGGAGATTCGCGGACGTCCCCGACGTCGCGCTTGTAGCTCACGCCGAGGGCCAGGATGCGCGCGCCAGCGATGCTGCGGCCGGCCTGCAGGTTGATCGCCTCCATCACGCGGCCGACCACGTAATAGGGCATGTTCTCGTTGATCTCGGCGGCCAGGGCGACGAACTTGGTGTTGAAGTCATACGCCTTGGCCTTCCAGGACAGGTAGTAGGGATCGACAGGGATGCAGTGGCCCCCCACCCCGGGCCCGGGGAGGAAGCGCATGAACCCGAAGGGCTTGGTGGCGGCGGCGTCGATGACCTCCCAGACGTCCATGCCCATGCGCTCGCAGAGGATGGCCAGCTCGTTCACCAGGGCGATGTTCACGCTGCGGTAGACGTTCTCTAACAGCTTGGTCATCTCGGCGGCGCGCGCCGAGCCCACCGGGTGCACCTGGGCCACGATCTGCTCGAAGAGCAGGGCGGTGAGGGTGGTGCAGGCCGCCGTCACCCCACCCACGACCTTGGGGATGTCCGCTGTCCCGAAGGCCCGATTGCCCGGGTCGACGCGCTCGGGGGAGAAGGCGAGGAAGTAGTCCTCCCCCACGACCATCCCCGAGCGGGCCAGGATGGGGAGGGCGACCTCCTCCGTCGTCCCCGGGTAGGTGGTGGACTGCAGCACGATCAGCTGCCCCCGGTGGAGCCGGCGTCCGATCTCCTCGAGGGCCCCAACCACGAAGCGCAGGTCGGGCTCCTTCGTGGCGGTGAAGGGCGTCTGCACGCAGATGACGACCACGTCCACCTCGGCGAGGATGGCGTAGTCCTCCGTCGCGCGCAGCCGGCCGTCGGTGATGAAGGGGCGCAGATCGTCCGAAGGCGTGTCCGAAATGTAAGAATCCCCCAGGTTGACGCTGGCCACGCGCACGGGGTCGAGGTCCACGCCGGCGACGCGGAAGCCGGCGCGCGCGAACTCGACGCACAGGGGCAATCCCACGTAGCCCAACCCGATCACGCCGACGACGGCCTGGCGCGAGAGGATGCGCTGCCGCAGGCTAACGGCGACCTGCGGGTGCGTCCGCATGCGTCCCCCCTCCCTCCAGGCGCGCCCGCGTGTAGTCAATGACGCGCACGAGGATCTCGTCCAGGCTGAGCGTGGGCCGGTAGCCGACGGTCTGGCGCAGCCGCGAGATGTCCGGCACGCGCGTGCGCGGGTCCTCGAACCCGACGCCGAAGACCTCCTCGTAGGGCACGTGGACGATCGCGGAGCGGCTCTCCGTCAGGCGGAGGATCCGCCGGGCCAGGTCGTTGATCGTGATCGCCTCTTCGCTGCCGACGTTGAAGATCTCGCCCACCGCCGCCGGGGTGTCCATCAGCTCCACGGTGGCGCGCACCCCGTCCCCCACCCAGGTGAAGGTGCGCAGCTGCTCGCCGTCGCCGTGCACGGTGAGGGGCCGGTCAGAGAGCGCCTGCTCGACCAGCCGCGGCACGACCATGCCGTAGGCGGCGGACTGGCGCGGCCCCACCGTATTGAAGAAGCGGGCGATCACCACCGGCAGCCCCTTCTCCCGAAAATAGGCGCGCGCCAGGTACTCGTCGAGGGCCTTGGCGCTGGCGTAGCTGAAGCGCAGCGAGGTGCCGAAGGTGAGGTCGTCGGACTCCCTGAATTTGCCGTGCCCGGGGACCTCCTTGCCATAGACCTCCGACGACGACGAGATGAAGGTCTTCCGCCCGTGGCGCAGCGCCGCCTCCAGGACGACCTCCGTGCCCTTGACGTTGGTCTCGATCGTGTCGACGGGGCGCTCCACGATCAGCCGCACGCCCACCGCCGCGCCCAAGTGGTAGATGACGTCGCAGTGGGCGGCCTGGTCGTTGACGACGCGCTCGTCGAGGATGGATCCCAGCACGAAGCGAAAGGCGGGGTGGCCCTGCATGCCCAGGATGTTGTCGAGGCGGCCGCTGGACAGGTTGTCCAGCACGGTCACCTGCACGTCCTGCGCCAGGAGGGTCTCGGCGAGGTGGGAGCCGATGAAGCCGGCGCCGCCGGTGATCAGCGCCTTCACGATCGCCGGCCTCGTTGCGCTAGCAGAGCGCGATAGAGGGCATCAGTTTCTTCGACGAGGCGCGCCGCCCCGTACCGCGGAAGTACCGCCGACCGCGCGGCCTCTCCCATCCGGCGCCGCCGCTCTGGATCGTTGAGCAAAGCGACCGCGGCGGCGGCCAGCGCGCCCGGATCGCGCGGCGGGACCAAGACGCCGGTGACGCCGTCCTCGACGACGTCGACCACCCCGCCCGCGCGCGTGGCCACGACCGCGCGCCCGGCGGCCATCGCTTCAATGATCGAGACGGGGGTGCCTTCGTTCAGCGACGTGAGCATGATGAGATCGAGGTCCGGATAGAGTTCCTCCAGGTTTCTTCGCCATCCCAGGAAGTGAACCTGCCCAGCCAGTCCCGCCTCGCGCGCGCGCCGCTCCAGATCAAGGCGCAGCGGACCGTCGCCGACGACGACGAACTGCGCGGCGGGCAGGCGGCGTCTGATCTGCGCCGCCGCGTCGATGAACGCGTCCACGCCCTTGATCGGCACGAGGCGGCCCACTATTCCCACCAGCGGCACCTCCGCGGGCGCGCCCAACGACCGCCGGAGGGTCGGGCGCGCCGCGCCGTCGCGGAACCGCTCCAGGTCGAGGCCGAGGGGGATGACGTGGACGCGCGGGCCGGAGACGACGCGCGCCGCCGCAAGTTCGCGCGCCACCGCCGGGCTGACGGCGACGACGGCGTCCATCCGCCGGGCCAGCCACCGTTCCAGCGCGGCCAGCAGGCGCGTGAGCGGCGCCGCGTAGTAGCCCGCGAGCAGGGTCCCATGAAGGGTCTCGACCACGATGGGGACCCGCGCCCACCGAGCGGCCAGGCCGCCGAGGACCCTGGCCTTCAACAGGTGCAGGTGGACGAGCGCGGGACGCTCGCGGCGGAAGAACCGGTACAGAGAAAGCAGCGTCCGCAGATCAGCCAGGGGACCGGCGCCGTTGCGCAGCGCGGGGACGACCACCGGCCGAACGCCGGCCGAGAGCGCCAAGTCTCCCATGTCCCCCTCGTCGGGATCGACGCGGCCCGTTACCAGATCGGTCTCCCAGCCCAGCCGGCGCAGCCCGGCGGTCAGCAGGACGACGTGCTGCGCGGGACCACCGATGTTCAGCCGGGTGATCACGCGCAGTACCTTCGCCCGCGGCGACGCGGGGTGCGCGTTGAGGCTAGTCGTCAGGTTGGGCATTGCATCGGTGAGGCCGTCTTCACTGGTTGACGCCGACGACGTGAAGGCCGTGAGCCACCGCGCCCAACGCGAGGGCGGCATCATGGGTGGCCATCGTCAGATCGACCTCCGCCTGATCCTTCCACAACAGCGCCGTAGCAAGATGGATGGCATCGAGAGTCCCCAGTTCAGTGGGCATCGGCTGGGCGGCTCGATCGAGCACGATCGCATTGATGTCCACGATCTCAAGTGACGCAATCAGCGCGAGGATCGCGGCTCGACGCGTCGCCACTTCTGCATCGGGAAGGCTCGCGCGGAGGCGAAGACGATCAAGCGTGCGGAGACATTCGGTCGTGACGAGGGCACTGGACACACCCTGATCGATCTGTCGCCACTCCGGCAACGCGTCGGCCTGGCCAAGCGCGACTCTCAGCAGGACCGATGCGTCGACGTAGGCTATCACCTGAGTCCCTGGCGTTCTTCAAGAAGCAGTTGAACGATGTCGATGGACAGATTCGCGGGTTTCGGCAGGGGGACGCGGTTGGGTGGTGGTGTTCCGGGCGCAGGCTTCCGAAGCCGCAGCGCGGAGGTGGAGCGAACCGGCACGATCTGTGCGACTGGCGTGTCACGGTCAAGGACGGCTATCGTCTCGCCGCGACGCACGGCTCGAAGATACTCGCTGAGCTTGGCCTTCAATTCCGCTATCCGTACCTGTTTCATGACTATATGATGACCGGAATTAGTCACCTCGTCAACCTATAGGGTACCGGAGAACTACTCGGCTCGGCCGGCACGCCGCGGCCAGGAGGGTAGCAGCCGCAGCCACCGTTCCAGTGTGAGCAGCGTCCAGAGGCGGTGCCCATGGTTCTCGCGGCCGGCGAGATGCCGGCGGACGAGGCGCTGCGCCGCCCCCGGTCTGAGGAAGGCACTGACGCGGGCGTCCGCCGGAAGCAGGTTCTCCTCCAGCCAGGGGCGCAGCGGGCCGTGGAACCACGCATCCAAGGGAACGCCGAAGCCGTGCTTGGCGCGCCGCAGCACCGCCGGAGGGAGCCGTCCGGAGAAGGCGCGGCGGAGCAGCGCCTTGCCTCTGCCCCTGCGGATCTTCAGCCCGGGCGGCAGCGAGGCCGCGTACTCCACGAGCGCCAGGTCCAGGAAGGGGGAGCGCGTCTCCAGCGACTGGGCCATGGACATGCGGTCCATCTTCACCAGGAGATCGCCCGGAAGATAGGTGGTGAAGTTCAGGTGGAGGAGGCGGTGCAGCGGGTGGGCGTCCCCCGCTTCAGCCGTGATTGCTTCCACCGCCGCGACCACCGCTCCAACCTCGCGCCCGAGCCCCTCCTCGAGAAGGGCGGCGGCCAGCCGCGGCGGCGTGACGGCGACCCATTCCAGATAGCGCCGCGCCAGCGGGGCGGCTACCCCGGCGCCGAAGCGGCGCAGCCGGGTAAGGCGGCTGTAGTAGCCGCGCCCTTGCGGCAGGAGGCGCAGCAGCGCGCCCACCGGCCGGGCGGCCGGGCGGGGTACGCGCTCGGCCAGGAGGGCGGCGCGAAATCGCTCGTAGCCGGCAAAGACCTCATCCCCGCCGTCGCCAGCGAGGGCGACGGTCACGGCGCGGCGGGTCAACCCACTGATCAGGTAGGTGGGCAGCGCAGAGGAATCGCCGTAGGGCTGGTCGTGGTGCCAGAGGAGATCGTCGAAGAGCGCGGCCGCGTCCGCACGGGCCTCGAACTCGGCGTGCTGCGTCCCCACCCACTTCGCCACGGCGCGCGCGTGCGGCCGTTCATCGTAAGAGGCGTCCCCGGCCAGGCCCGCGGCGAAGGTGCGCACGGGCTGAGGGGAGGCGGCGGCCATCAGCGCGGCGACGATGGAGGAGTCCAGTCCGCCCGAGAGGAGGGCCCCCAGGGGCACGTCGCTGATCAGCCGCCGGCGCACCGCCGCCTCGAGCAGCCCGCGCACCACCGCGGCCGCCTCCGTTTCACTGACGCGCCGCTCCTCTCCGGACGGCGGAAAAGTGAGTCGCCAGTAGGCGCGCGGGTCCTGGACGCCGGCCGCGTCGGCGATGAGCGTGGAGGCGGGGGGCAACTGGACGATGCCGCGGTAGAAGGTGCGCCTGCCCAGCAGATACCCGTGGACGAGGTACTCCGGCAGGACCGTCGGGTCAGCCTCCACCGGCACCGCGGGATGGGCGAGCAGCGCCTTGATCTCGGACGCGAAGACCAGGAGGCGCTCGCCCGCATAGAGGTAGAGGGGCTTCTTACCCATGCGATCGCGGGCCAGCAGCAGGCGGCCGGCGCGGCCGTCCCACAGCGCGAAGGCGAACATGCCGTCCAGGCGCGGCACGATCTCGTCCCCAAAGGACTCATAGCCGTGCACGATGACTTCGGCGTCGGTGCGGGACCGGAAGCGGTGACCGCGCGCCAGCAGGTCATCGCGCAAGGCCTGGAAGTTATAGATCTCGCCGTTGAAGACCAGGGCGACCGAGCCGTCTTCGTTGAGGATCGGCTGATCCCCGGCGGGCGAGAGGTCGATGATGGCAAGACGCCGGCTGCCCAGCAGCGCCGCGAGGGATCCGCGCTCGTATACGCCGACCCCTTCCCCGTCGGGCCCGCGGTGGGCCAGGGTGCGCAGCATGCGGCGGCCAACAGGTTCGGGGATCGGCCCACCCACCTGCAGGATCCCGCAGATGCCGCACATTTAGGATCTCGCCCCTCGGGGCGCGGCCACCGCCTGGTAGAGCTCCACGGTGGAGCGGACCATCGCCTCCACGCTGAAGGCGGCGCGCAGACGGGCGCGGCCCGCCGCCCCCATCGCGGCGCGGCGCTCCGGATCGCGCAGGAGACTCGCCATCGCCGCCGCCAGCGCGGCCTCGTCGCCCGGGGGGACGAGCAGGCCGTTCAGCCCATCAACGAGGATTTCCGGAATGGCAGAGACCGCCGTCGCCACGATCGGCCGCGCGGCCCGCATCGCCTCCAACAGCACCAGGCCGAACCCTTCGTGCAGCGACGGGACGACGAGCAGATCGACGGCGGCCAGCACCCGGTCCACGTCGTCGCGGAACCCGGCGAAGATCACGGCATCGTCCAGTCCCAGCGCGGCGGATTGCGCGCGCAGCGCCTGCTCCTGCTGCCCGCTGCCGGCCAGCACGAGGCGCGCGGCGGGCAGGTCCGCGCGCAGGCGGCCAAAGGCGGCGAGGAGCTGGCGGTGCCCCTTTGCCTCCTCCAGACGCGCCACCACGCCGGCCAGGGGCACCCCCGCATCGATTCCGAACTCGCGGCGCACAACGGTGGGATCGGCGGGCGGGCCGTGATCATCCAAGCCGTAGTAGATCCGGAGCAGCTTGTCGGTGGGGATGCCTTCGACGTCGCGATAGAACCCTTTGAGGTGATCGGAGATGACGATGATCCGATCGGTCAGTCGGGCGATGGCCGCGTCCGCGCGGCCGACGACGCCGCGGCGGAAAGGGTCGTCGGCGTGTTTGGTGGACACCACGGCCGGGACCCCGGCCAGCCGCGCCGCGGGGATCGCATAGAGATCGGCGTGCAGCAGGTGCGTGTGCACGAGATCGGGCCGGTGGCGGCGGAAGGTCCTGACGAGCCGCAGCGGCAGAAGCGGGTCGAGGTGGCCGGAGATCGGCAGGACTTCGTATGAGAGACCCGCCCGCTCGATCCTGGCCAGGAACGTCCGCGCCGGGCGCGTGGAGTCCTCGAGGACCAGCAGGTGCGGCGTCACCTCCTCCGGGTCGAAGCGGGTGAGCAGCGTCAGGAGGTGCTGCTCCGATCCACCGATGCCGGTGGCCTTCTGGACGTGCACGACGCGCAGCGGTGCGGGCGGCACTCCCTACCGGCGCTCAGCGCAGCGCGCCCGATACCCGAGCGGGGATGCCGGCGATGGCAACGGGGAGGTGGCGGCCGGTGTACGCGGCGGCCAGCGCCGCCATCACCGCGACCCCGCTGGCCAGAGAGATCGGCGAATTCTCGAGGGCCACGCGTCCATTGAGGAGATCATCGAGATGCAGCATCTCCCGGTGGAAATCATCCGGGCGCGAGCGCGCGAACAGGCGCTCCACCGGATCGCCGCGCCGGGGCAGGATGCGCACCAGGTCCCCCTGTGGATGCCCGCCGCAGATCCACTCCAGGGTCCCCTCCTCCCCGTGCACGCGCGCGATCTTGCGCGGCGGCGTGGTGATGAGGTCCTGGATGACCCGGCCGATACGGCCTTCCGCCGTGACCAGCGTGAACGCGGCGACCGCATCGTACTCGCCGCCTCCCGCCCGCTGCATCTGCAAGGCCGCGCTGAGGCTCTTCCACTCCCCCAGGCCGGCGCGCAGGGCGAGGAACCGCCACAGGTGCAGGGCGTGCGAGTGCTCGCCGCCCGCGCCCCCGCCCCGCCGCCAGTCTCCCAGGTAGCTCTCCTCGACACCGCCCAGCCATGGGTGGGCGGCCATGATCCCCTCCCAGTGTTCTCGGAACTCGACGTCGAGCGACTGGACGGCTCCGATTGCTCCGGTCTCGAGCAGGCTGACCAGTTCCGTCACGGACGCCCCGACCGCGTGATCGTAGCCCACGACCGCCAGAAGCTCCGGGTACGCGCCGCAGTCGGCCAGAAACCCTTCCAGTCCCTCGAGGGTAGGAGCGCAGAGCGGCTTCTCCAATTGCAGTAGCCGGGGGCGCTCGGCCAGCGCCTCGCGCGCCACCTCCATGCGGACGTCGGGCGGCGTTCCCACGCAGATGATGTCGAAGCCGCCGCGCGGGGCTTCCGCCGTCGTGGCCAGCCGGATGGATTGATCCCAGGTTCCGTAGCGCGCGGGGTAGATCTGCTCTCTCATCCCCGCCAGCGCCTGCGGATCGCGGTCGACCACCGTCACGCTCCACCCCATCCGCCGCGCCGCCTGGGCCAGGTGATTGCCGATCGAGCCTGCGCCGATGATCTTGACGTTCATGGGCGCAGCCGGCTGAGGAGATCAGGCAGGGCGGTCAGATCGGCGATCACGGGGAACCCGGCGCCATCCCACCGGTTGAACTCGTTGGGAATGCCGACGAAGCGGCAGCCGTGGGCGCGGGCGGAGGTGAGGTCGGACTCGCCGTCCCCGATCACCACGACCTCATCCCCCGCCGCCTCCGCGGCGGCCATGATCGAGGCGAGGTTGTCCGGCTTGCTGGCGGGGGCGCCGCGTACCTGGCGAAAGAGTCCCTCCAGACCAAGGTCGGCCACGGTGCGGCGCAGCGATACCTCGGGCGTGGTGGAGTTGAGCGAGACCTCGTATCGGCGGGCCAGGCCGGCCAGCGTCTCCCGCACGCCGGGGCGAGGTCCGATCGCGCGAATGGACGCGGTGACCTCCCGGTCATAGGCTGCGGCCAGTGCGGCCACCTGCTCCGGGTCCACGCGGCCACCGGCCGCGCTGAGGATGCGCCGGATGATCTCGACGCGGGTCTCCTCTCGCGCCTCAGCAAGCACGCGCTCGACGACGGGTCCTTCCTCCGCGGGGAACAGGCGGAAGAACATCTCGTGCTTCAGCCGGTTCGAATCGACGACCACGCCGTCGAAGTCGCAGACCACCACCCGCACCATTCCGCTCAGTCGAACTGGTGCCGGCCCCAGTTCACCAGCCTGGTCTTGCGGTCGTCGCGGCGCATCGCGGTGATGGCGGCGTCCTCGTACAACGAATCGTCCTCGAACGACGTCGTCGAGACCTCCTCGAAGATCGCCCCCTCCTCGGTCCAGAAGCGATGCCGCACCCCACGCTGGACCAGGAGGGTATCACCCGGCTGCAGCGTCCGCCGCCGCCCCTCCACCTCCACCTCCAGCCGCCCCGCCAGGACCTGGAAGGTCTCTTCCTTCTTCATGTGGTGGTGCAGCGGGTGCGTCTGGCCGGGCAGCTGGATGAGGATCTTCTTGCAGTAGTCGCGGTTGATGCAGTCGATGATGACGACCCCGACCTCGCGGAAGCGCTCGATGCCATAGTGATGCGAGAGCTCCAGCTCGAACTCGCTGCCGACGGCGATGTGCGCGGTATTCAGCATCCCTTTGACTTGATGGATGCTCTGGTAGATGATTTCCTTCTTGGTCGGCTCCGTCTGGGCGAGGGCCTCGGGAATCGGCGCACCCGCCGCGTAATCGGCGCCGGCGCGGAGGGCGGGCCGCCACTGGCCGCTGGTCATCTGCCCCTCCTGCAGCGGCATGGCGAAGAAAACGTCCTCGCGGGCCAGCGTCTCCTCCCGCTTGATCGCCCGCCGCGCGTAGGCGCCCCGCATCAGCTGGCGCAGCTCAGATGCTTCTGTCGCGGGCACCGGCGGCCGCCCTTCGTCGGCGCCGCAGGCGGCCACGGCCTCCTTATAGGCCTCGATCCAGCTCTGCAGCTGCTCGGGCGTGGAGGAGTATGCGTTCAGCGTGATCGTGGCCGTGGGCACCCCGACGTGCCGCTCGAAGAGCCGCGCGCCGCGGGCATAGGCCATCTGGATCAGGTCGAGGTTTCCTGGATCTTCGTGGGTGGAGAAGCCGATCGGGACGGCCGGATAGCGCGCCCGAAAGAGGGCGATCTGGTTGAGTTGATGCGCCTCCGGCGGGGTCGGGTAGAGCGCCACGCAGTGCATCAACGCGAAGTGGACGTAGCGGTGGTCGAGGAAACTGACCAGGTTGTCCACGTCCGCCAGCGCCAGCCCGCCGGTGCTGACGACCATGGGGCGGTGCGTCGACGCCGCGTACTCCAGCAGCGGCCAGTCCTTCGCCGACGCGCTGCCGATCTTGATCACCTCGACCTCCAGATCGAGGAGCAGATCCACCGAGGGCTCGTCGAAGGGGGTGACCATCGTGATCAGGCCCTGCCCCCGCGCGGCATCCAGCAGCTCGCCGAATTGATCCCGGCTGAGGCGGGTGGAGAAGAAGCGCGGGATGTGCTTGGGCTCCGCGCTCTCGCGGAAATCCGGGTGGATGAAGGTGTCCAGATCGCGGAACTGCAGCTTCGCCGCCGCGCGGACCCCCGCTCCCCGGGCGACGCGCCCGACCGCGTCGATGATCCGCCGCCCGTGCTCGACGCTTCCCTGGTGGTTGTTCGCGACCTCGAAGATGAAGAGGTCCTCGAACTCGAACTTCCCCCCTGCGGTCATCAGTGGGCTCCCGTCGGCCTGTGGCTCCAGCAGTCCGCGCACGTGCACACAGCCATTATGCTGGGGACGCCCGGTCCGAGGGAAGACACTTCCCGTGCTGCCCCTCAGCCCGCAATGGCGGATCTGCGAAAGGGAGAGGGATCATGGTTGAGTACCCGAAAACTTTGAGGACGCAATGCTAGCCGGACGAAGCGTGCTCGCCGTGGTCCCGGCCCGCGGAGGCAGCAAAGGTGTCCCGCTCAAGAACCTCCGTCCCTTGCTGGGTAAACCCCTCGTGGCGCACACGGGTGAGTTCGTTCAACGCCTGGCGTTCGTCGATCGGGCGGTGGTCTCGACGGACCACCCGCGGATCACCGAGGCGGCCCGGGAATCGGGGCTGGACGCGCCGTTTGTCCGTCCGCCGGAACTCTCCGGCGACCTGGTGGGCGACGCGGACGTCCTGGCCCACGCCTTACGAGAGATGGATCGCATCGACGGACGCGCCTATGACGTAGTCGTGATGCTCCAGCCGACCTGCCCGCTGCGGCTCCCCGAGCACGTGGCGGCCACCGTGACCAAACTGGTCCAGGATGGGTGGGACGCGGTCTGGACGGTCAGCCCCACGGATCTGACATACCACCCCTTGAAGCAGCTGACCATCAGCCCGGATGGCATCATGACCCTGTTTGACCCGCGCGGCGGTCATATCGCCGCCCGGCAGCAGCTCGAGCCCACGTTTACGCGCAACGGCGCCTCCTACGCCCTGACCCGGTCCTGCCTGTTGGACCAGCAGACCATCCTGGGCAGACGGAGCGCGGCCGTCGTCGTAGCCGAGCCGTTGATCAGCATCGACACGCTCGAGGACTTCGCGCACGTCGAAGAGATCATGAGAGCGAGGAACCGTGGAGCCGCTGGCCCAGATTGAGGGCCGGCGGCCCAGGCGCGCCATCACCGCGAGCCTCGGGCTGATGCGCCTCCCAGGCATGTCCTGCCTGGACCCGTTCTCTCGTATCCTTCCTCGTCTGTTCCCGCGCGGGATCCGGGTGCGGCTCCGTTCCGGAGCGGCGCTGACGATGTCGATGGATCACCCCTTCTGGCTGAAGGTCGTCCGCCGCGGCTATCAGGAGATGGCCACGGAACGATTGCTGATGGCGGGGCTGAGGCCCGGAGACACGCTCATCGACGTTGGCGCCCACCGGGGCATCTTCACGGTGATCGGGGCCCAGAGCGTCGGCGAAACAGGCCGCGTCTACGCCTTCGAGCCCGATCCCCTGCACGTTCGAGGGCTGCGGACTTCCATCCGCCTCAACGGCCTCGCCAACGTGACGGTGGAGCACTGCGCCGTCGGCGAAACGGATGCGCCGGCCTGGTTTACGCGGACACGCATCGGCTACGAACGGCTGCCCCCGCCGCCGGGCGGGGGCGCGGGGCGGAGCGCGCCGATGGTCGCCCTCGACACCTACGTTCGTGAGCGCGCGGTCGGCGTGGTCCGCATGATCAAGATCAACGTGGACGGACCGGAGCTGAGGGTGTTGGAGGGCGGGCAGCGGCTGCTGGCATCACCGGAGCCGCCCCTCCTTGTGATGGAGCTCTCGCGGCTGGGCGCGGCATGGGGCGCAGGATATCGGAGCGTCCGCGCCTACCTGCGCCCCTTCGGCTACGGGCTGTATGGCTGCGAACGCACACGAGGCGACCTCGAAGCCCTGCCACCGACAGGCGACCTGCCCTGGAACCTCACCACGACCACGGTCACGCTGGCCGCGGTCATCCCCGCGCTCCATCGCGGGGTGCTCGAGGAAGTTCTGCGCCTTCAGTCCCGGCCCGCGACCTTGCCGAAGGCGCCGCGTCAGGATGGGGCGACCGAGGAGACGGGCTCCCCTCCGGCGGCCCGGGCTCCGAGGGTCTGAAGCAGAAAGGCGGCGATGCGCTCGCCGGAGCGCCCGTCGAAGAGACCGCAGATCCGCTCGACGATGCGCCGCCGGCCCTCGCGGTGGAGCTCGGGCGTCGTCAGGTAGGTGCGCAGGGCGTCGGCCAGCTGCTCCTCTGTCTGCACCACCCAGACCCCGCCGAGGTCCACGAGATAGCGATTGTGCGTCATGGCGAAGACGTGGCGGGCGATGTCGTGCGGCGAGACCTCGCGGTTGCGAGCGTCAAGGAAGTAGCCGATCACCGGCCGGTCGAAGCAGGCGGCGTCCACCGCGATCGTCGAGCCGATCTGGATGAGCACGTCGGTATGGAACATCAACTGGGCCAGATGCACCATCTCGGTGCGGGGCTGGTCCACCCGGTCGCCCCAGGAGGGGACGACGATCCCGGCGTCCTCGACGGTCAGGTCGGGCAGCCCCAGCAGGTGGCCGAACTCCTGCGGCGATTTGGGGTACTTGCGCACGTGTAGGTGGCAGGGGGAGGGCAGGCCCGGGCGGTGCAGGAGCGCATGAATCCGCCGGATGTTCTCGTCGTCGGAGCGCGTCAGTTTGGCGCCCGGCGAGTAGACCACCAGCCGCCGGTCCGGATCCGCGCCGATGGAGCGCATGAACTCGGCGCGCGGCATCCACGGATAGTCCCCGGCCTTGAAGATGTCGAAATTCGGTGCGCCCGAGACGAAGATGCGCTCGGGCGGGAAGAAGTGCAGCCGGACCGCCTCTTCACGCATCAGCTCCGACCAGACCACGATGTGGTCCGGGTGGACGGGGATCCGCCCCTTGCTCGTCAGGTTGTCCCAGCTCTTGACGAGGCAGACGGAGCGAATCCCCCGCCGGGCCGCCTCGCGGACCACGTGCGCCTCTGAGCCGAAGAGGTCCGTCGTCACCAGTAGATCGGGGTGATAGCGTTCCAACAGCAGCCCTACCTCATCGTGCCGGAAGGCGCGGCGATCGATCCCCTCGACCCAGCGGCGCAGCCCGCCGACCCGCTGCAGCTGCGGCAGCGCCGCCGCCCCCTTGCCGATCCAGGAGAGCGCCCGCCCCTCGGTGAGGAGATGCCGCCACTTGATCGTCATCGTCGCGGTCGTGCCCGGGTGATCGAAGAGGAGCGCGTCGCAGACGGCGGCAAAGGCCGCCTCGGCCGCGCCGAGGCGCGGCTCGGGATAGGGCTCCAGAACCGCGTCGGGTCCCACCTCCGCGGCCAGGTAGTCCTCTCCCGCCGCGGGGCAGACCAGGACCAGGCGATGCCCCGCCCGCCGCAACCCGGCGAAGGTGCCGGTGCGCAGGACGTTCCGCGCGGCGAACCCGTAGCGCATCGTGATCAGAATCGTCGCCACGATTAGCGCCCCGCCAGGAACTCTCGGAGGAAGGCGCGATCCTCGGGACCAAACCGCAGCCAGTCGCGCGAGATCAGGGAGAGGCCGGGAACGCGCCGCCGCAGGATGAGGTGCCGGACCAGCGGCACGACGGCGCTGTTGATGACGAAGCCGATGGCCATGCCGCTGATCCCCAGCCACACCATCAACGGAAACGCGATGACGAGCATGATCGCCAGGCTGAGCGCCGTGGTGAGGAAGTAGGCGCCCTGCAACTGCAGCGCGTAGAAGAGCGCCAGCTGCGGACTGGCCATGCCGGCAAAGAGCAGGCTGAGCGCCATCCACCGGATCAGCGGCACGGCCTCCGCGTACCGGGGGAAGAAGACGCCGAAGAGCCAGGGGGCCAGGGCAATCAGCGCCGCGGCGATGCCGGCAAAGAGCCACGTCCCCTGGCGTACGGTGCTGGCGTAGCGGCGGCGCAACTGCTCCGGCTGGTCGGACTCCTGGCTCATCACGGGGATGAGGTACTCCTTGAACGGAAGGAGGTCACCGGGGATGGCCACGATTGTCTTGGCCGCCGTGAAGAGTGCCACCGCCTCCGGTCCCAGCACCAGCTGGATCAGCCACGGCCTTAGCGTCCCGTGCGCCGTGGTCACGCCCGTGCGCATCAGCTGAAACTTCCCCTCCCCCGCCAGCAGCCGGAGCATCGGCGCCAGGGTCGGCCGCACGATTGCGCGGGCCGCCTCGAGCAGGATCTCCGGCACGAGGAAGAAGATGACCGCGCTGCTGAACGCGTAGGCGGCGAGGGCCGCCGGCACGCCCCGCTGCAGCACGCCGACGCCGACCAGGTACCCCGCGGCCAGCGTGACGCTGCGGAGGATGTCCACCAGTTTGATCCGGCGGAAGTCTTGTTCGACGCTCAGGTAGGTGAGGGCGACCGAGCGGATGGGCACGCAGACCGCGCCGGCCACAGCCAGCCAGTAGATCGAGGGGGACATGGACTGCGCGGCCGGCCAGACCTCTCTGGCCAGGACGGCAAGGAGAAGCGAGCCGGCCAGGCCTCCCGCCACCAGGAGAAGGTAGGCCGACAGCAGGCTCCGATCATCTTCGCGGCTGCCCCGTCCGCGCGCCTGCGCGCGACGGGCCACCACCAGCTCCCCCTGGCCCAGTCCGGCGATGAGCGCGAGCAGGCCGTAGAGGCTGTAGATGAGGACGAGCGTCCCGTACTCGGCGGGTGGGAGGAACCGGAGCAAGATGAGGGCGTTGACGAACGTGCTGGCGCGCTCGATGGCCGCGCCCACGGTGAGGTGTCTGAGCCCGGCGCCGATCGGTGGGGGGACTGGTCGCATGGGAGGGATCACCCGGCGAAGGCGTGGGGGGTGCCCGGCCAGCGCGTGAGGACCTCATCGAGATCATGCCCGAAGTGGCCCTCGTTGGGGAGCCCGAGGTCGGCGCGCCTCGCCAGCACGAACGCCAGATAGCGCTCGTACGCGCCGCGCAGCGCCGGAGCGCTCATGCCGTCTCCGGGCGCCGCGGTGGCGAGGACCTCGCCGTAGGCGCCCACGCACCGGCGCACAATCTCGGAGAGCCAGGTCCTATCGAGGAAGCCGTGGCGGAAACTCTCCCGCCTGTCGCCCCCGCCGCAGACCAGCGCGAGGTTAGTGAGGAAGTGGAACAGATCGAAGATCTGCGGCTCCGCCGGGGCGGAGAGTTCCCAGTCGACGACGCGCAGGCGGCCCTCCCCATCGAGCATCACGTTCGAGGCCGTGAAATCCCCGTGGATCCTGCCGATGCCGTTGAGGGGCAGTGCGTCCCCGGCGGGGGCCGCGCGGTGAAAGCCGGCGAGCCATGTGACGATACGGAGGCAGAGGGCCGCGAGCGCCTGGCGCGAGAACGGCCGGCGACGATACCGCACGATGAGGTCGATCGCCGGGACCCCGGCCACCCATTCCTGGATGAGACAGCCGTCGCCGTAGCGCACTCCGGAGGGCAAAGACCCGGCCAGGGGCGTCCCCGCCAGCGCGCTCCCCACGGCCTGGAGTGTCGCGTGCTCGTTGGCCAGACGGGGGTCTTCCGGAGAACCGATCTTGGCCAGCCAGATCAGGCCCGCGTCCGCCGCATAGGCGTAGTAGCGCCACTGGGGCTTGGGCGGCTTGCCCGTCCAGACGACGAAGGGAGGCGCCTCGCGGGCCGGGGCCCCAAAGAGGTTCGCGATCGCTTCCAGCGGCGTGGACACCTACTTCTCCACGCGCCAGAGCAGCGCCGTGGGGAGCAGGTCCGGCAGGAAGACCCTCCCCAGCGGCGCCAGCGTGCGCACCGACGCGGGCCAGCGCAGCCGTCCCGCGTGTTTCAAGGCCAGCCCCTTCAGCCGCGCCCGCGCATGGCGCGACGCCAGAAGCATCGGCCTGGTCAGCGAGGGATAGACGTGGATGAGCTCGGCGCGCCGCGCGGCGAGGCCGGGAAGCGTCGCCCGCAGGCCCGCGCCGACCGACCGGCTCCAGCGGGCCGCCGGCCAGACGCGCGCACGGCCCCGGCCGGAGAGCAACACCCCGGCCACCGTCTCCCAGCCGACGAGCAGGGTTCCCCCCGGGCGCAGTGCGCGGAAGGCCTCTACGACGCGCTCGATCACTTGCGACGGACCCGGCAGGTCCGCGGACTGTGCGGTGCCGCCCGCCATCCCCAGCACGATCGCCACGTCGAGGGCGCCGGGCAACGCCGCCTCCATCCGATCGGGCAGCGGGTGCACGTTCCGCCAGCCTCTGTGCGCCGCCTCGTCTCGCTGCGCCACCGCCCAGCGCTCGTCCGGGGAGACGAGGTAGAGGGCGCCGGCCGACTCAGCCAGCACCAGTGGGAGGCGGGACCGTCCGTAGACGACGCAGAGGACCTCGGCGGCGCGGGCGGGGAGCCAGAGGGTCAGGGCGCGCTGGCGAAGCTCGTCCTCCGCTTCCACTCCACCGGCCTGACGGCGGAGAGCGGCGCTGGGTCTCGATCCGATCATCTCCGAGCCGTCACCAGCAGGCTTTCGACCGCTCCGCTCAGCAGGCGGGGAAGACCCGCGGGGGAGACCGGATCGACGAGCCGCCGGATGAGCCGGATCAACGTCCAGAGAAAGACGAGGCGCGTCCGGCCAAGGACCGCCGCCCTCACCGCCAGCGCGGAGAACCCTTGGCCGCCCAGCAGCGCGGCCAGCTCCTCCGCCGTGACGGTTCCGCCGTGCATCGCCCGTTTGTCGGAGTTGTCCTCGGGTGTCTCTCCGCGCCGTGGCGCGTGGCCTTCGTACGCGCGGTTCTTGGTGACCAGCAGCAGAAAGCCCCCCGGGCGAAGGACCCGATGGAACTCCGCGAGGGCGGCGGCTTTGTCGGGAAAGTACTCGAGCGCCCGCACCGAACAGAGGGCGTCGACCGATCCGGCGCGCAGCGGCAGCGATGCCGCCTCGCCGCAGCAGCGGGTGAGCCCGGCCATCTCCACCGGACATCCCTTCAGCATCTCCAGGGAGAGATCGAGCGCCACCACGCGCCTGGACCGCTCAGCCAGGAGGCCGGTCCAGGTGCAGGGACCTGCTCCCACCTCGACGAGGCTCTGGAACCGCCGGCCTTCGAGCGCGCGGAGGAGGCTCTCGCGCGTCTGCAGGTAGTGCTCGCGGCGCAGCGGCGTCCCCTGCCACCGCCGGTCGACGTAGGAGGACGCCACACCGGCGGCCTTCGCGTCAAAGTATCCGCGCGCGTCGCTCATCCGCCTCGCGCCGCGCCTTTTCTGGCGCGGATGCAGGTGACGTGGCCGAAGCGGTTCAGGGGCCAGACATCCGCCGCCATGCCCCGGCGGAGCGAGGGAATGAGCCGCCCCACAAATGGGAGCCAGATCCCCAGGGTCGTCACCTCTTCCACCACGAGCCCCGTCCGGGAGAGCAGGGCACAGAGCGTGAGCGGGTCCCAGAGCGCGCGGTGGTCCTCATGGCCCAACGCGGAGGTGGCGTTGCCCGCGCCGCCCAGCGCGGCCCTCGCCGGGAGCAGCCAGCGTCTAACGAAGCGCGAGAGCGCAAGGGGGTTCGGGGTCGTGACCAGCAGCGTGCCGCCGTCGCGGAGGACGCGGTGGCTCTCAGCGAGGAAGGGCGCCACGTCCAGGTGATGCTCGAGGAATTCCCCCAGGATGACGCAGTCGATCGATCCCGCGCGAAGAGGCAGCGACCCGGCGTCCGCCACCAGTGCGTCGGGCTGGGCCCGCGCGGCGACCGCCCGCTCGCTGATGTCGATCCCGATGAGCCGCCCCTGGCGGCGACGCAGCAGACCGTGATAGGCGGGAAGACTGCTCTTCTGTCCGGCAAACCCGACGTCCAAGATGACGCGGCCGGCGGCGCGGCGGATCAGCCAGCGCTCGCGCGCGCTCAACGGCGCCGTCCCATTCCTTTCGGCCTGTACGTTCGCCCGATCGCGCAGACGCGCGTCCATGAACGCCATCACCTTTTCCGTGCGCGCCTCCCAGGAGTAGGGCGTCACGTCGCGGGAGGCCTGTTCGGCGATCCGCGCCCCGAGCGCCGGATCCTCGCCGATCGTCCGGATGCCTTCGGCCAGCGCCTGCGCATCGTCCGGCTTCACCAGGATGGCGTTGCGCTCGTGGATGAGGATGCCCGCCACCGCGGGAACGTCGGCGGCGACGATCGGCCGGCCGGTGGCCATGTACTCGAACAGCTTCAACGGTGAGGTGAATGTGCTGGAGAGCGGATGCCGGGCCGAGTTCGGCAGCACCAGGATGTCCGCCGCGGCGAGGTGCGAGGCCACTTCCGGTGGCGGGACGTACCCCGCCAGCGTCACCCGGCCGTTGAGCCCTTGTGCGGCCAAAAAGGCGCGAAACGGCCCGGCGGCCTCGGGCGAACCTCCCACCAGCGTCAACGCGTACTCAGGCGGAAGGGAGCGCACGGCTTCGGCGAGCGTGTAGACCCCTTTCCAAGGAAAGAGGTTCCCGACGTAGAGGACGCGGCGAATTTCCCCCGCCGTCCGGCGCGCAGGGAGGCGGAGGCGTTCCGGCGCGACCCCGTTGGGTGCGATGAGGAGACGCTCTCCCGCGATTCCGCCCGCCAGATACGACTCGGCGTGCGCCGTCGTGGTCACGATGACCCCGGCCAGTGAGCGGATGAGAGACCGGCGCAGCGGGGAGGGCCGCCGGAGGAAGCCATCGTGATCCTCGAAGAACACCGGGGGGGCAACGCGGGCGGCTGTCAGCAGCGGGACCCAGAGGAGATCGAAGGGGTCGCGCGTGTAGACCACGGCGCCGCGCTCGCGCAGCAGGCGCAGGGCGCAGCCGGCCGAGAAGGAGAGGCTCTGAGTGAAAAAGCCCAGCCGCGGCCAGAGCCGGCGGAGCGCGGGCAGATCCCAGGACGGCAGCTGACGCAGGGTGAAGGTCGGCGCCACGCCGTAGAAGGCAAAGAGATCGCCGGCCGACATCACATTGTGCCGGAACGGGTGCCAGAATTCCACGGACGCCCGGCGCCCCAGCGCCTCGCACTGCTGCATCGATTGGACAGTGTTCCCCTTCTCCGAAGGGAGGCGGGCGTTCGAGAGGTAGATCAGCCGCATCGCGTCAGCTCAGTCCTCGTCCGTCGCCGACATCGCGCCACATGCTGACGATCGCCTCCACCATGGCGTCGCGCTCGAAGCGGACGACCGCCTGCCGGCGCGCCGCCTCCCCCATCCGCACCGCCCGCGCCGGGTCGTCCAGCAGCTCCAGCATCCGTTGGGCCAGCGCCTTAGCGTCGCCCACCGGGACGAGCAGCCCGGTGACGCCGTCCTCGATCACGGCCTCGATGCCGGGGATCCGGGTGGTAACGACCGCCTTCCCCGCCGCGGCCGCTTCGACCATCACCTTGGCCAGGCCCTCGTAGCGGGACGAGTGGGCATAGAACTCGCACAGATGATAATAGACCGGCAACTGCGCGTGCGGCACGCGCCCCGGAAGAGTGAGGTGGGGCGCGAGCGCCAGCTCTTGTACCGCTCGCCGGAGATCGGGAGAGGGGGCGAGATCTCCAACCATGATGAGGACGACGTCGCGATGAACGGACGCCACGCTGGAGAGCGCCTCCAGCAGCACAGCCAGATCCTTCGACGGCTCCCAGCCCCGGCCCACCCACAGCAACGGCCGCCGGCCGGCCAGACCGAGACGCAGCCGTAGCGATTCCACCTCTGAGGCGGGCACCGCGGCGAGAAAGGCTGCCAGGGAGACCGGGGTGGGCAGCAGGCGGACCCGGTCGGGCGGGATGCCCAGGGAGAGGTAGGTCAGGCGCTCCGCTTCGTTCACCACCCGCAGTCCGTCTGCGCGGCGGATCAGCCGCCGTCCCAGCGCGGTGAAGAGACGGTGACGGATCGGCCGCTCCGCCAGCCAGAAGGGGTTGTCCAGGAAGCGGCTATGATTGTTGATCAGCAGTCGGATGCCGAATCGCCGTTTCAGCGCGTAACCGACCAGGCCCGAGGCGAAGGGGTCCTGGGTGACGATGAGATCGATCGGCGTTGAGCCGCAGATCCTGGCGCCGAGACGGTAGGCCTGCCAGAGGAACCCGACCTTGAGAGGCGAGGCGAGCGGGTAGACAGTGAGCTCGTCGGAGAGCCGCTGCGGGCGCAGGCCCGGCTCACCGGAGGCACTGACGATCATCGTCAGCATGCCTGCGGATCGAGCGTAGGCGAGGTGACGGTCGCGGGCATCGCCCTGCGCGCCTGTGAGGACATCGGTCCCCAATCCGATCATCAGGACGTTCACCCTCGCGCCGCGACCTCGGCCCCTCCCTCGTGTGCGCGCGCGGGGAGTCCCTCCAGGAGCGGGATCAGCCGCTCGAGCAGCGCGCTCCAGGTGAAATGGGCCGCCATCTCCCGCCCGCCTTCCACCAGGCGGGCGCGGCGACCGGCATCGGCGAGCAGCACGGTGATGGCGGTGCGCAGCGCGCGATCGTCGCCCGGCGGGACCAGCACGCCGCTCCGTCCGGGCATCACCACCTCGGGGATCCCGCCGGCGGCCGCGGCGATCACCGGCACGCCCGCAGCCATCGCCTCCAGCGCAACGTGCGGGAGTCCCTCGTGGATGGAGTTGAGGACCACCAGATCGGCCGCCCCATAGTAATCTTCAAGTTGGGCCCGGCCCAGCGCACCGGTGAAGCGCACCTGACGCCCCACGCTGGCCGCCATCTCCTCGAGCCGGCGGCGCTCCGGCCCATCGCCCACCACGACAACCTCCCAGGGCTGCCCGACGGAGGCCATGATCAGCCCGTCCACTCGTTTCAGCGAGACCAGCCGGCCGACCGAGAGCACGACCACCTCGCCCAGCCCCAGACGGCGCTTGGCCGTGGCGCGATCCGGCGGCGGCAGGGGATCGACGGCGTTGGGGATCACCTGGATGCGCCCCAGTCGCACCCCCCAGCGCTCCACCAGCCGGGCGAGAAAGCGGCTGGGCACGACGACGTGGGTGGCGCGGCGGAGAGCGAGGCGCCGGGCCAGGCGGTGCAGTCGGACCCGCGCCGGGTGTGTGGCCTGGAATGAATCGAGATCCAGCGCCGTCCAACCGCGATTGCGCGCCCGTTCCCAGACTCCGTCGCCGACGATCTTGGCGGCCCAGCGCCGGCGGGCCAGCAAAGCCCCCGCCGCCGTCTCTTCAAAGAGGCCGTTGGCGAAGATCGCGTCCGACCGGCGGGCGGCCGCGGCGATCTGCGCGCTGGCCCAGGGGAGGCGCACGGGCAGGGGCATTCCGCGGGGCAGGCGGAGGACTGGATAAGGCCAGGAGGATGGCATCTTCGCCTGGAGCCGGTCGGCAAGGGTGAGCACCGTCACGGCGTGCCCGCGTTCGCGCAGCGCCGAGGCGATCCGCGGGACGAAAGTGGCCGGTCCCCCGATGTCCGGCGGGAAGATGCCGGTCGTGATCAGCAGGCGCATGGCTTACCCGAAGCTCACCACTCCGGGCGGCCGACCATCGGAAACTGCGCCAGGGCCAGCTCGATTTCCCTCGTGATGCTGTCCAGCGTCACCGCATCGCGCGCCTCGGCCCGCAACACCAAGGCCGGTTGAGTGTTGCTGGCGCGGATGAGACCCCAGCCGCCGGGGAAGAGCACGCGGGCGCCATCCACGTCGATGACCTCGTAGCGCCGCTTGAACTCCTCGGTCAGCCGCCGTACCACGTCGAACTTCACCTCATCGGGGGCGTCCACGCGCACCTCCGGGGTGATCGGGTAGCGCGGAATGGACGCCAGCAGCTCTGACAGCGAGCGATCGGTCTGCGAGAGAATGCGCAGCAGCCGGCCCGCCGCGTAGACCGCGTCGTCGTAGCCGAAATACTCATCGGCAAAGAACATGTGCCCCGACATCTCCCCCGTGAAGACGGCGCCCAGTTCGCGCATCTTCGCCTTGATCAGCGAATGGCCGGTGCGGTAGAAGAGGGGACGCCCGCCCAGCCGTTCGACCTCTTCGACCAGGGCCTGCGAGCACTTCACCTCGACGATGGCGGGACTACCCGGATAGCGCGGCAGGATCTCCCGCCAGAAGAGCGCCATCAGCGTATCGCCCCAGATGATCGTCCCCTGATCGTCGACGACGCCGATGCGGTCGCCGTCGCCGTCGAAGCCGATGCCGAGGTCGCAGCGCTCCCGCCGCACCAGCTCGACGAGATCACGCACGTTCTCCTCCTTCACCGGGTCGGGATGGTGATGGGGGAAGGTGGGATCGGAGTCGCAGTGCTGGCGCAGCGTCTCGCACCCCCAGGCTTCGACGGCATCGGGGGCGACCAGGCTGGCCGTGCCGTTGCCGCAGTCCACCGCCACGCGCAGCCGCCGCGGCCCGAGGACGATTTTCGTGCGCAGCATCTCGAGGTACTCATCAACGACAATGGTGTGGTCGCTCACCTCGCTGCCAAATCCCAGGGGTGGCACACTACGGCCCGCCAGGCGGCGCACTTTCTGGATCTCCTCGCCGTACAGTGTCCCGGGCCCGGTAGCGAGCTTCATCCCGTTGTACTCGGGAGGGTTGTGGCTTGCCGTGATCATCACGCCGCCCGCATCGAACCCAGCGTCCACCCGCGCGAAATAGAAGGTCGGGGTGATCACCACTCCGAGATCCCAAACAGAGAGCCCCACCTTGGAGAGCGCACCGACCACGGCATCGCGGATCGCGGGGGAACTGAGGCGATTGTCGCGCCCGACGATAACCGTACCCGCGGCCCCCCGCTTGTGGAGGTAGAGAGCGTATGCGCGAGCGATCGTGGCGGCCACGTCAGGCGTGAATTCACTGTCCACCAGGCCGCGGATGTCGTATTCGCGAAAGATCTGAGGAGGAACGGTCGCGGCGCTCATCGTCTGTCTCCCTCACCATAGTGCACAATTCGCTCGAGGAACAATCCCGCCACGACGGGCGCATCGTACCGCCGGACGTGCTCCCGCCCCGCCGCCGCCAGCTCCCGCCGCACCTCCCCGCGCGCCAGCAGCGTGATCACCGTCCCGGCGAACCTGTCCGCGTCCCCAGGTGGGACCAGCCACGACCCGGCGATCGTCGGCACGATGTCCCGTACTCCGCCGACGTCGCTGGCCACGAACGGGGTGCCCGTCGCCATCGCCTCCAGCAGCACGCGCGGTGCCCCCTCCTCGAGGGAAGGCATGATGTACAGATCGGCCGCCGCATACAGTCCGGGCGCGTCGCGGTTGGGTACCCAGCCGAGAAAGACGACCTGCCGGCCCAGGCCGGCGGCCGCCACCGCCGCCTCGATGGAGGAGCGCGACGGCCCATCGCCGCCGATGAGAAAGAGCGCGTCCGGGCGCGCCGCTGCCACGCGCGCCACGATCGCCGGCAGCAGGTCCGCACCCTTGCGCGGAGAGAGGCGATGCAGGAAGAGGACGATCGGCCGCTCTTCCTTGCCCCAGCGTCCTCTCGCCTCCGCGCGGGAGGGGAGGGCGGCGAAGCGCGAGAGGTCGATCTCATTGGGCAGGATGATGATCCGCCGGGGCGAGACGCCGAAGGTCTTGGTGTAATAGGCGCCCATGGCCGGCGTCCCGGTGACCAGGAGGTGCGCCGCCCGCAGCGACAGTCGCAGCGGGATCTCGCCGCTGAGCTTGCCCGCCAGGGCCGCCCGTGTCGGCGCCCACCGGCGGAAGAACAGATGGGCCAACCCGCAATTCCAGTAGAAGACGCGCCCGCCGAGGAGCCGCGTCAGCAGCGCGGCAGTGAGCGCGCCCGCGTAGGAGTAGTGGACGTAGAAGCGGCGATACCCGGCCAGGCGCGCGCGCAGCACCGCGGCGATCATTCCGGCGAGCCGGCGGGGACGCCTCCCCCGCAGGACGACCACGCGCTGCATCCCTTGCAATAGCGGAGGCTCCGCCGCGCGCTCGACGATGACGAAGAGATCGATCGACTGCGCCAGGCCTTCCAAGAAACGGTAGACGTGGTAGAGGTGCTCCGCGGAGGCGGGGTCGTACCTCCGCAAGATGTAGCAGACCTTCGGCCTCACGGCGGGGCCTTGCGGGCGATGGTGAAGTACTGCATCATCCATTTGTCCCGGTTCGCGGGGAAGCGGCGATCGACCAGGCGGTCCAGGAGCAGCGCCGCCGTCAGGACGGGCACCCAGAGCGGCGCAACTTTCAGGGCCGGCAGCAGCAGGTTGGCGGCGGACGTGAAGAGGCCGCCGTGCGCGATCACCGTGACATCGGCGAACCCGCCGGCGTCACGGAGGAGGCGCCCCAGGGTGCTGCGCGAGTAACGAAAGAAGTCATCGACGAAGAAGCGCCCGTCTCCCCCCGAGGTGTGCACGCCGACGAGGAAGGGGGTGGCCAGATACAGTGTCCCGCCGGGACGCAGCACGCGGCCGACCTCCCGAATGAGGGCGGCGTGATCAAAGATGTGCTCCAGGACGTTGAGGAGGAGCACGACGTCCACGCAGCGGTCGGCGAATGGCAGCGCTCCCTCGATGTTCGCGACGACGGACGGGCGCGAGTGCGCCGCGGCGTCTAGGGTGATGAAGCGGCTCTGTGCAGCAAAGGACAGGAACTGCAGATAGCTGGGGCGGCCCCCGGCGCCCAGGTCGAGGACGGTGCCCCGGAACGGACCGGCGCGGTCCAGTTCCATGTTCATGAGGGCGCGTGAAATCGTACGCCGCGCGCGCCACGTCTGCTTGAGGAGGCCCCACACGGGAGGGCGGCGCGAGGTCAGCGCGGATCCGGTCGCCCCGGTCACCCGCCAGACCCCGGCAACCCCGGACGGCGCGTTGCCAGCAGATTGCGGGTGCTCATCCCCTCGACCGCACGCGCCGGATCGAGGGATCGGAGTTCCCCTCCGTCTCCGATGGCGGCCGCCGCGAGGCCCAACGAGGCCAGCAGCTCCAACAGCCGGCCGGGGGGGTACCCGCGTCTTGCGAGCAACACCGGTTTGAACTCGACGATCACGGCGAGATCGGGCGAACGGGCGGCGAGGCCGCGCATACCCTCCAGCACTTCTGGCTCGGCGCCTTCGACGTCAATCTTGATCAGATCAGCGCGTTCGATGCCGGTCTCCGCGGCGAATCCGTCCAGCGACGTCTGGGTTACTTCGATCCGGCCGGAGTGCTCTTTCAGCGGCCAGAGCGAGCCGCCCATGCTCAGGGCGGTCTGATGAAAGGGCCGGCGGCCGGCTGCATCGGACACCGCCGCGGGAACGAGCGTCACCCACGAGAGGTCGCGCCGCTCCACGTTCCTCCGCAGCAACCGAAAATTCCCCGGATGCGGCTCGAACGCCACCACCCGGCCGGTGGGACCGACCAATCGAGCAAACCGCAGCGTGTGATACCCGACGTGCGCGCCGACATCGAAGACGATCCCTCCGGGGCGGATCAAGGAGCGGTAGCGGCGGACCGTTCCCGACTCGAAGGTGCCGAGGAGGAGATCGAGCTCGTAGAGGGGGAGAAGCTCGTCGCGCGGCACCTCGAAGCGAAGAAGCAGAGAGAGCAGCCGGGCGGCCAGCTCTCCCCCGCCCCAGGCCAGGGCGCGGAGGAGGCGATGCAGCGGGCCGATCCGGCGGAGCGAACGATCGTAAAGACTCTTGGCCTTCCAGAGCATCAGTGCCTCCCGCGCGGATCAGTATAATGGGTCAGTGTTTGTCCCGAGGACGGCCGCAGGCGCCCGGCGCGCCGCGCTGCTGCTGACCGTCTTCCTCTTCCCAGCCGGGTACGCCACCCTCGGCGCGGTCGCGCTGCTTGGGGTCTCGCTGGTCATCGCCATCCGGCGTCCGGCCGCGGTGTGGCAACGCACGCCGCTCGATCTCCCCCTCGCCTTCCTGATCCTCTCCGCCTCACTCTCCGCCGTCTTCTCTCCGTTCCCGGCCATGGCCGCCGGCGCGACGGCGCTGCTGGCCCTCCTCCTCGTGCTGGCCTTCGGGGCCACGGCGGCCACGCTCGCTCAAACCCCCGGCACGCTCCTGCCGCTGCTCTGGGCGCTGAGCGCCGGGAGCGCCGTCGCGGCGATCTGGGGGATCATCCTCGCGCTCGTCACCGGCGCACCAGCCCACACCCCCGCGATCGGCTACAACGCGCTGGGCACGACCCTCGCGACCGGACTCCCCCTCACGCTGGGGCTGGCCGTCCAGAGCCGGGACCGCTCCCGCATGCTTGGCGCCGCCGCCGCGGCGGTGATCCTCGCCGGGCTGGGGTTCACCTACTCCCGCGGAGCCTGGCTGGGAGGCGCGGCGGGGGTCCTGCTCTTCATCGTCCTGTTGCCGCGCCGCGCGATCCGCCCGCTGCTCGCCATGCTGGCGGCCGTGCTGGTCGCCGCTGCCCTGGCCCTGGCCGGCGTCGCCGGCGCACTGGGCCAGCGGCTGGGGGCTGTCGCCGCGCCGGGCGCCATCGAAGACCGCGTGGCGATGTGGCGCGCCGCCGCGGCCATGGCGCGCGATCGCCCTCTGCTCGGGAGCGGGCTGAACACCTTCGGCCTGCTCTATCCGCGCTACCGGCCCGCCGATGAACGCTCCTCTCCAGAGCAGCCGTTCGCGCACAACATCCTCCTGAACGCCGCCGCCGAGGGCGGAGTGCTCGGGCTCGCCGCTTTTCTGCTGACGTTGCTCGGTGCGGCAGCGCAAGGCGTCCGTTGGCTGAGGCGACGCGATGCCCATGATGGCGAGCGCCTCGCGGCGGCAAGCGTCCTGGCGGCCGTCGCGGCGCTGATGGTCCATCAGCAGCTCGACGGCACCGCCATTTCCTTTCACATCGGCTTCGGCCTCTGGCTGTTGCTGGCGGTGCTGGCCGTTGAGGGCGGGCATGCGATGGCGGTCCCCCCCGCCCTGTCATCAGCCCCCTCAGCCCCGACTCCCCTAGCCGTGGAGAAATCCGAGCGTGATCCACCAGAGCCGCTCCAGATGCACGTCGTGCGCCAGGCCAACGACGCTGAGCGCGATCACGCCGGCCAGCAGCACATCGACCGCGGCTTTCTTGTCTGATCCCTCACCGCGCCGGCGCCACGCGCGAGCGATGATCAGGGCCAGCATGCCGAGGAAACCGAGCATCCCAACGGCACCCGCATCCGTGAGGATTGCCACGTAGATGTTATGTGGATCAAGGCTGCTGGATTCCGCCGCGATGGAGGCCTGCCCCTTTCTCTCCGGCAGAAACTCCGCCGCACGCTCTAGGAACTCTCCCGGCCCAACGCCAAAGAGCGGATAGCGACGCCACATCCGCAGTCCGGTCATCACGAACCCCCATCGACCCTGCGATGACAGATCGTCCGTGTTCTTCTGGGACAGCGTCGATTTCAATCGGATGTCCCGGGCAGAGGTGACCGTTGGCGGGGCGTGGGAGAGGTTGCCCCCGCTCCGGATGAACGCGTCGAGACGCGCCTGCATGAGCGCGTTGAAGCCCCAGAACGCCAGAACCATGACAGCGAGCACGACGGCGCCGCGCCGCCAGCGCCGCGCCAGCCCCAGATAGGCCAGCGTCCCGCACAGCGCCCCCAGCCAGATACCTCGCGATGCCGTGGCGGTCATCGCCAGCGTGGTCACGAACAGCGGTCCGAGGAGAAGAAACGCCCGCCTCCGCAGATAGAGATGCACGAGCCCGAGCTGGCCGACGATGAGAAAGAGGCCGAAGAGGATCGGGTCCTGAAGCGTCCCCCATCCCAGAGGTGGGACGAGGGAAGCCAGGCGAGGGAGTGCGGCGCACTCGCGATGGCGACCATATAGGCGGCAGCGAAGACCAGGAGAAAGAGCGCAATCCGAAAGGGCCGAAGTGAATCATAGGTCCGGAAGTAGAACGCAAACAGATACGATGCGATCCCGCCGAGCAGCAGCGGCCGGATGTATTCCGGCTCATAGCCGGTCGGAGACATGACCGCGGCGATAGCCATCGGAGCGAAGAAGCAGGCAAGGGGGAGTAGGAGCGCCGCATCGATCCGCCCCCGGCGGGCGACAAGGTGAGCGATGAAGATCAGGGTGAGCAGCGCTCCCTGCGCGCTGACCGCCATCCACGGCAGCCGCGTCGGCGCGAGAAGATAGAGCACCACGACGGCGAGCAACAGGTACGTCCACATCACCGGCTCAGATGATCCGACGGAGAACGGGATGCGGGTGGCGCTCCCTTGGCGTTGGGGACCGACGTGGGACGCTGGTGTCGTGGAAAAGGCGGGCATAACGATCAGGGTTCCTGGCACGAATCGTACTACTGCTAATCTTCCCCGCCTGCACCGCTAGGGAGCGGGTTGAGTAAAGGTGAGCCGGTCAGAGAGTGGAAGGCTCAGTTCGATGGAGAACTCGCTGCGGATCTGCCGGTAGCGGAACGTCACGGCCAGGCAATCGCAGCGGTAATTCAGAACGTAGTCGATGTCCTCCCACGCCCTGGTCCGCGTGTTGTACACGACGTCGACGTCCACGAAGAGGCTCGCGGAGACGCGCGCGCCCACTCCCGCGGTCAGTTTGGTCTCGGGGACCAGGAAGTTATGGCTGACGCCGGCCTGGATGCGATAGTCGCCCGTGGATCTCGCCAGGGTCACCGCCGCGGTGCGCTCGGACGCTACCCCGTCGAAGAGAAAGGGCGTTGTGCCTCGCTGGGTGACCAGGTCGTGGCGCAGGACGAGGGTAGTCCACGGGTCAATCTGATAACTCAGCGCCGCGGTGGCGCTGAGAATCTGCCGCTGGTCGCCGGTCCCGTAGGCGCTGTACCGCAAGGCGGCTGAGGCAAACGAGGTCAACCGCGGGCCCAGCCGCAGCGTCTCGCTGGCCAGCCTGATCGTGCCGTCGAGGCGGGTCGTGCCGATGCCCGTGTCGGTCTCGTGGAACCACCCTGCGCCGAGCGATCCGGAGAAGAACAACGGCGTCCCCGCGAGGGAGCGAGGGGCGAGCGCGCCCACCACCTCCGCCTGACTGAACGCGCGGAGGATGCCGGTGATGGGCTCCTCGTTCTGCGTGCGCCCGGCGCGAAAGGTCAGCGACCACCCGGGCCGTTCATACCGCAGCGTGTTCAGGGCGAACAGCCCCGTGCGCAGCCCGTACTTCGCGTACAGCTCTCCCCCGACGGTGCCTAGACGGTACGGGTAGCGTAGATTCACCCAGTACCCGTCGGTTGTGTTGTAGCCCACCCCCGGGATGACGCCCGTCGTTCGGCGCTCGCCGGGACCGCCCGCGGCGGCGCGCAGTGAGATGCGGTACTCCCCCACCGTGATCAGCCGGCTAGACCCGATCCAGAGGGTGGCATCGTGGGCCACGGCGGCCTCCCCGGGGATGACCTCGATCCGGCGCGCGGTCACGCGGTAGAGCGGGGCGCGCGGGTCGCAGGGGGTGGCCATCGCCTCTTCCACGACGAGACGTTCGGGGCTGATGTGGATGGTCTCGCCGCGCAGGTAGAGCTGGTCGACGATCGTCTCTGCGCCGCTGATCATGCCGGTGCGGCGCGTGACGTCATAGACGATGCGCCTGCCGCGGAGCTCCCGCCCCAGTCCCCCAGTCTCAACCACGCGCACCCGTCCCTCCGCCGTGATCACCTGGCGCGCCAGATCGAAGGTCAGCAGGTCGGCGAACAACCGGAAGCGCGGATGGGTGATCCGCGCGCGGCCGCGCGCCGTGACGATGCGGGCGTCGACGTCGTAGGAGATCTCGTCGGCCTCGACCGTGGTCTCGCCGGCCTGCACCGGCGGCGCAGGCTGCACCGAGGAGGCGGCCACAGCCGAGACGGGCAGGAGACCCAAGAGGACCACCAGCGAGGAGAGGACGGGAAGAGTACGCAACGGCTGTGCGGGTGATATTACAGGTGGAGTCGTTGTTCTCCTAGTTCGCACGTTCGTATAATGAACAGATGCGCACGACCGATCCACCAACGCTGATGCTCGTCGGCAACGGCCCGGGGGAGATCACGGGCTGGGTGCTGCCGATCGCGCGCGCGGTGCGCCAGCGCTCCCAGGCCGGCGTGCGGCTCGTCCTGCTCCTGCCGCCGTCGCAGTTCAGCAGCGGCGGCGAAGGGCGCATCGCCGGGGCCAGCGGCCTCTTCGATGAGCTCATCCCGCCCGCGCGGACGATCTGGCTGGCCCTGGGTTTGGGAACGTTCTCATTGACCCGTCCCGCCGCGCTCCTCCATCTCGGTGGAGATCTGTGGGTGAGCCGGCGGCTTGCCGCGCGCTGGAGCGTCCCCGCGTTTGCCTACGTAGAGACCCCGCTGATCGTTCGCCACCAGCGCGCCTTCCAGCGTATCTTCGTCGCCGCGGAGGCCGTGGCCGGCCGTCTCACCGCCGCCGGTGTGGATCCCTCGCGCCTTTTCGTCTCCGGCGATCCCCGCCTCGATGATCTGCCCCGCCGCGACGCCACGGCGGAACACGGTCGGCCCCACGTCGTGCTCCTGGCGGGGAGCCGCGAAGGGTTCTTCCGCGTGCTGTTCCCGCTCTGGGCAGAGACGGCACTGGCACTGCGCGCGCTCGCGCCGGAGGTCTCCCTGACCGTGGCCGCCTCGCCCCACCTGCCGGTGGAGAGCGTGGACGCGGCGCTGGCGCCGTGGCGCGAGCAGTTCGCGCGTGCATCCATCACGTTCCGTCTCGTCGAAGCCCCCGCGGTCATGGCCGAGGCAGATCTGGTCATCACCATCCCGGGGACGACCACCATGCAGGTGGCTGCGGCGCCGGTGGCGGCGCTGGTCGTCGTCCCGCTGCAGTCAGTCGGCGGGGTACCCACGGAAGGGTTCTGGCATTGGCTGGTCAGCATCCCTCTCCTCGGTCCCGCTATCAAGCAGGCCCTCGCGCCGGGCTACGTCAAGCGTCAGGGCTTCGTCTCGCTCCCCAACCGGCTGACCGGCCGGGCCATCCTCCCCGAGGTGATCGGGCGGGTCGAGCCGGCCGCGCTGGCCAGAACGGCGGCGGCGCTGCTCCAGGATCCGGCGGCGCGGCGCCGCATCGAGGACGCCCTGGCGGAGGCCGCCGGGCCGCGCGGGGCGGCGGCGCGGATCGCCGACCAGATGCTGGCAGCCGTGGCGCTGCGGCCGCCGCGCGTGGCGGTAGGGTGAGGCGAAGCGGGGTAAGCGAAGGAATGGAATGGATCTGCGGCTGATCATCCGCTACTTGCGCCCCTACCGCCTGCACCTGCTGGGCGCGCTGGCCTCCCTCGCCCTGGTGACGACCGCGCAGCTGCTGGTGCCGGGATACATCGGGGTCTCCGTCAACGAGATCATCCGCACCCGCAGTTTCAGCGTCCTCAACCGCACCGCCCTCGTTGTCCTCGCCCTCTTGGGTGCGCGCAGCATCTTCGTCTACCTGCAGGTCTACCTGACCTTCTTCCTCAGCCATCGCACCGTGGCGGACATGCGCCGCGACCTCTTTGTGCGCATCCAGCGCTGGTCGATCGACCGGTTCGCCACCTGGCAGAGCGGGGATGCGATCAGCCGCACGCTGGCGGACACGCAGCTGCTGCAGACCCACCTGGTCGCCGGGGCCGTAGAGGTCATCGCCACGAGCCTGATGCTCGCCGGGGTCGTCACCGCCCTCTTCATCCTGGACTGGCGGCTGGCGCTGCTGGTGGGCGCCGTGATCCCGCTGGTCTTCATCACGGCGCGCCTCTTCGGCCACGAGATCCAGCACGTCGCCGGCCGCGCGCAAGGCTACATCGCCAGCCTGGCCTCCTCCATCCGGGAGGCCTTCGCCGGCGCTCTGGTCATCCGCGCCTTTGCGCAGGAGGATCGCGAGATCGCGCGCTTCGCCGCGGAGAACCGGCGGGCGGTGCGCGCCAACCTGCGCATCAGCCGGCTGGTGGCCACCCAGGTGCCGGTGGTCAACTTCCTCACCGCGCTGGGGCTGGTGGTGGTCCTGTGGGTAGGCGGACGGATGGTCACCGGGGCGGTGATGACCCCCGGAGAACTGGTCGCCTTCCTCGGCTACATGGCCCTGGCCATCGATCCGGCGGTCTCCCTCACCCGGCACTACGCGGAGATCCGCCAGGCCCTCGGCGCCTTCGGCCGCATCCGCGGGATGCTGGACGAAGGCACGACCGTCAGAGATCTCCCCGGGGCGGTCGACCTGCCGCGCGTGCGCGGCCGCGTCAGCTATCGCCGGGTCTCCTTCCGCTACGTCAACGGCGGCGGGACCGATCAGTGGGTGCTGCGCGGCCTCGATCTGGAGGTGGCCCCGGGAGAACGCGTCGCCCTGGTCGGCTTGAGCGGCGCGGGCAAGACCACGCTGGTGCACCTGATCCCGCGGTTCCACGATCCCACCGAGGGCACGGTGCTGATCGACGGCATCGACGTACGCCGTGTGCGGCTGCGCTCGCTGCGCCGCCAGATCGGCTTCGTCCCCCAGGAGACCGTCCTCTTCCGCGGCACCGTGCGGGAGAACATCGCCTACGCGCGTGCCGACGCCACCGCGGCGGAGGTGGAAGCGGCGGCGCGGGCGGCCAACGCGCACGAGTTCATCCTGGCATTGCCGCAGGGCTACGAGACGCCGATCGGCGAGGACGCCATGACCCTCTCCGGTGGGCAGCGGCAGCGGCTCGCCATCGCCCGGGCGCTGCTGCTCGACCCCCGCATCCTCATCCTGGACGAAGCCACCTCCGCCCTCGACAGCGAATCGGAGGCGCTCTTTCAGGAGGCCCTCGAGCGGGCGATGGAGGGGCGCACGACGATTACCATCGCGCACCGCCTCAGTACGGTCCGCCAGGCCGACCGGATCATCGTGCTGGACGAGGGACGCGTCGTGGACGAGGGGACCCACGAAGAGCTGCTCCGCCGCGATCTACTCTATGCGCGGTTGGCACGCCTGCAGTGGCCGGATGCCGCCCCGCGCGAGGTCGAAGCCCGCTCCTGATGGCAGCGCGGGCATCGAGGGGCTGATGGGCGCCGCAACCGCGCCGGCCCTCTCCGTCGTCATTCCCGCGCACAACCGCGCCGACCTGGTGGGACACACGCTGAGCTCACTGGCCGGCCAGTCGCTCCCGCCGGAACAGTACGAGGTCATCGTCATCGACGACGGATCAACCGACGCCACGCCGGAGGTGGTCTCCGCCTGGGAACGCCGGGGGCGCGTGCGCCTGCTGCGCCGGAAGGAGAATCGCGGTCCCGGGGCCGCGCGCAACGATGGGATCCGCGAAGCCATCGGCGATATCGTGGTCTTCGTGGACAGCGACGTCGTCGTGCGGCGCGACTTTCTCGCGCACCACCTGGCGACTCACCGGCGGGCCGGACGCGCCGTCGTCTGCCGCGGACCGGTGGTGCCCACTTCCGAGATGCCCCCCGCCTCCTCAGGGCACGAGCGGCTCCCCGTGGCGGCGCTCTCTCCCTCCTTCTTCGATCCGGCCAACGCCTCGTTGCCCCGCCACGAACTCCTCGCCGCCGGGCTCTTCGACGAGCAATTCGGCACCTATGGCTGGGAGGACGTCGATCTCGGCTTCCGGCTCCGCCGGCGAGGCCTCGCCCGGGTCTTCTGCCGCGACGCCGTCGCCTACCATTACCAGCCGGTGCCGTCAGCGCAGAGCTTCGAAGGCATGATGGCCAAAGAAGAAAAACGGGCCCGCGCCGCCGTGTACCTCTACCGCAAGTACCCGCGCTGGTCTACGCGCTGGCTGATCCAGTACACGCTCGCCCACCGGGTCGCCTACTTCCTGCTCGCCGCGGGGGGATTGCTCAACGCCCGTACCGCCCCTGCCCTGGCGGCCCGCTTCCGGCGGAGCGGACGGATCAGTCTGGAGTACGGGGCGCTGCGGGCCGCGCTCAATCGGCACTATCTCGCCGTGCTGCGCCGGGCCTGGCGCGAGGGAGCGCGATGGGAAGCGACTGCCGACGGCGCCGCGTCCCGGTAGGATGCCTGCACCCTTACTCTCCGTCGTCATCCCCGCATTCGACAGCGCCGCGCTGCTCTCCGCCGGGCTCGCCGCTCTCGACGCCCAGGAGGTTGCCGGCGGCTCCTTTGAGGTCATCGTCGTCGACGACGGCTCCTCCGATGGCACCGTGGAGATGGTGGAAGCCCTCCACCTCCGCGCGCCGCTGCGCCTCCTCCGGCAGCGCCGGCGAGGACGGGCGGCCGCCCGGAACGTGGGGGCCGCCGCGGCGGCTGCGCCTGTCCTGCTCTTCCTCGATGCGGACATGCGGCCCGAACCGGGGTTGATCGAAGCGCACCTGCGCCACCATCGCCACGGCACGGCGATCGGCGTCGAGGGGCGCACACTCCAAGACCCCTCCACGCTGACGACCACGTTCATGCGGGCCACCAACCTGCTGCCCGATCTAACGGTACGGCGGAGGGAGAACCTCTCGCCGCTGCACGTGATCACCCGAAACTTCTCCGTGCTGGCGGCCTCTTTCCGGAACGTGGGGGGATTCGACGAAGCGTTTGCCGGCTACGGCTGGGAGGACATTGAGCTCGGCCTGCGACTCCACCGGGCGGGCGTGGGTCTGCGCTACGAACCGGCCGCGCTCGCCTATCACCATCACCGCCAGAGCCTGGATGATCTGCTGCCCAAGCTGCGCCAGGCGGGCGAGGGCGCCGTCTACTTCTGGAAGAAGTGGGGACGGCCGGCGTGGCTGGGGCTCTTCCTGGAGATCCACCCTGCCCTGTTGCCCTTGAAGTGGCTGGTCTACCGGACGAGCGGGCTAAAGCGTCTCGTTCAAGCAGCCCGTCCCTGGGCCGAGCGCCACACGCTCGTCCCGCTGTGCAGCGAGATCTACAATCACCTCCTGTGGCGGGCCTACTACGAGGGCGTCTTCGCGGCTCTGCGCAACGGGTCAGAGGCCCGGTCATGATCTCGCTTTCGGTCATTCTGCCGTGCTACAACTCCCGGGAAACGCTACCGCGGGCCCTGGCCGCCCTCTTCGAGCAGCGTGACACCCTCGGTGCCTTTGAGGTCGTTGTGGTGGACGATGGATCGGTCGACGGGACGGCTGACATCGCCCGAGAGACCGCCGCCCCTCTGCCCCTGGCCGTGGTCCGGCAGCCGAATCGCGGCCTGGCGGCGGCGCGCAACGCGGGCGCCGCCCACGCGGCGGGTCGGATCCTGCTCTTTCTCGACCCGGACGTCTTCGCCCGCCCCGGCCTGATCGCGGCCCATCTGCGCCACTACGCCTCGGGGGAGACCCTCCTCGCGGTGCAAGGACGGACGCGCGCCGACCCCGACACCCTCGTCACCCCATTCATGCGCGCGCGCCACCGTCTTCCCGACCTCACCTGGCGGCGGCGGGATGATCTATCGCCCTTCCACGTCCTCGGACGCAACTTTTCCACTACCCGCGAGGGTTTTCTGGCCGCGGGCGGATTTGACGAGGCCTTCTCCGGCTACGGATGGGAGGACGTGGAGTTTGCCCTGCGACTTATTCGTCAGGGTGGCAGGATTCGCTATGAGCCGGACGCGCTCGGCCTGCACCACCACGTCTTGTCGCTGGAAGACGCGACGGCGCGGCAGGCGCAGAACGGGCGCGCCGCAGTGTATTTCTGGCGCAAGCACTCTCAGAGCCTTGCCCTGGGGTTGCACCTCGAGATTCACCCGGTGCTCCTGCCGCTCAAGTGGCTGGTCTACCGCACGGGTGCGCTGGCGTGGGCTGCCGAGGCGCTGCGCCCGCTTGCGGAACGCCACAACCTCCTCCTCCTCTGTAGTGAGATCTACAACTACCTCTTTTGGCGGGCGTACTACGATGGCGTCTTTGCCGCCTGGCGCCCCACGCGCGGAAAGGCGCGCTCGGCCGCGGGAGCAGGCGCTTGATCCGTCTTCTCAGCGTCAGCAACGGCCACGGAGAGGACCTCATCGCCGCCGAAGTCTGCCGCCATCTCACCGGCTGGGAGATCACCGCCTATCCGCTGGTCGGGCTCGGCGACGCCTACCCCCGGTCGATTCCACGGCTGGAACCGCGGCGGACCTTCCCCAGCGGAGGATTCTCCTTCCGGGCAGGACAACCCAGTCTCCTCGACGATCTGCGCGCGGGACTTGTGCGGTTCTGGTTCCGGCAGCGAGAGACCCTGCGAGGCCAGCGGGGCCGCTTCGACCTCACGCTGGCGGTCGGAGACGGGTACTGCCTCTTTATGGCCTACCGCGCGGGCGCGCCGGTGGCGCTGGTGGCATCGGCGGATTCAATCCACAACGGCCCCTACGGCCCGATGCAGCAGCGAGTGCTCCGGGGCGCCAGAGCCGTGTTCTCGCGAGACCCTGAGACCGCTTCATGGCTGGCAGCGCGGGGCGTCCGCGCCTCCTATCTCGGCAACGTCATGCTCGACTGCCTGGGCCCTCGTGGCGCCGACTTCCCCCCGCCGGACGGCCGCGCGGTCGTGGCGCTCCTGCCGGGCAGCCGTGGCGATGCACCGGCCAACTCCGCCCGTCTGGCCCATGTGGCCTCGGCGATCGCGCGCGTCCATCCCGACATGCTCTTTCTCCTCTCCTTGGCCCCGTCGGTGGAGGCAGACGCAGTCGCCGAGGCGATGCGCGCCTCAGGCGTTGCCGTCGTCGACGGTGAGGCCAGGCTCGGCGATGCGCGTATCCGCACGACGCGCGCGTTTGCCGATGCGATCGCGGCCGCCACCGTGGTCGTGGGTCTGGCGGGGACGGCCAACGAGCAGGCCGCCGGGCTGGGCAAACCGGTGGTGGCGTTTCCCGGGCCGGGGGTCCAGTTCACGCCTGGGTTTCTCGATCTGCAGCGAAAGATTCTGGGCGAGGCGCTGGTGGCGACCCCCAGCGCCGACGAGGCGGCGGGAGCGGTGCTGCGTCTGCTGGCCGATCCGGACGAACGCAACCGCCGCGGGCTGGCCGGGCGCGAACGCATGGGCGCACCCGGCGCCGGGGCTCGCATCGCCGCCGCACTGTGCGAGCTGGCGTCTGATCTTCACTGAGCCGGGACGAGTTCACCGAGTGCCAGTCAGGCACGGCCTTTGAAAACCCGAGAAGCACGACGGACAAAACCGTGAGCTTGTAGTTCGGTTTTGGAAGGCGTGCTTCTCGGGTTTGCTTAAGGCCGTCCCACGCTGACGTAGGTGAACCCGAGCTTGCGCATCTGATCGGGATCCAGCACGTTCACGCCGTCTACCAGGTTCGGGGCGCGCATGACGCCGCGTATGCGCTCGAAGTCGAGCGCGGCGAACTCCTCCCACCCCGTCAGGACCAATAGCAGATCGGCCCCCTCGGCGGCCTCGTAAGGCGTCGCGGCCAGCCGGCCGGCGATGGCCGTCTCCGGGGTGACCTCGGGATCGTAGGCCGTGATCACCGCCCCTCGCCGGGCGAGGTAATCCACGATCACCGGGGCGAAGGAGTTGCGGACGTCGTCCGTGCCCGGCTTGAAGGTGAGGCCGAAGACGCCGATGCGCCGGCCATAGAGGGAGGTCCCCAGCATCTCGTAGACCTTCCCCATGATCTGCCGGCGCTGGTGGTCGTTCTTCTCCAGGATGGCCTTGAGGAAGAACGGCTCGTAGCCGGCATCTTCGGCCACCCGGATCAGCCCCTCCAGGTCCTTGGGCAGACAGGGACCGGAAAACCCGATGCCCGGGCGCAGGTAGTCCGGCCCGATCCGCCGGTCGAAGCCCAACCCGTGCGCTACCGCGCCCACGTCCGCCCCCACGTGCTCGCAGACGTTGGCGATCTCGTTGATGAAGGAGACGCGCATAGCCAGGAAGGCGTTGGCCGCGTACTTGGTCATCTGCGCGTTCTCGATGGTCGTCTCCAGGATGGGCGCGCCGAGTGGTTCGAAGAGCTCGCGCACCAGCGCCACCGCGTCGCTGCTGGATCCGCCGATGATCACCCGCTCGGGGTAGAAGAAGTCCTCCACGGCGTGCCCTTCGCGCAGGAACTCTGGGTTGGAGACCAGATCGTAGTCGGCGCCCTCGCGGCGGCCGAACTGCTCGAGGATCTGCCGGATGGTCGTCTGCGACCCCACCGGCACGGTACTCTTCACCGCGATCACCGTGTAGCGCCGGAGGTGCCGCCCCAGGCCCGTGGCCACATCGATGATGTGGGAGAGATCCGCCTCCCCGTCGTTGCGCCTCGGCGTGTGCACGGCGACGAAGGCCACCTGCGCCTCCTCGAGGGCCGCCGGCAGCGCGTCGGTAAAGGTGAGGCGGCCGGCGGCGAGGGCGGGGCGCATCACGCCTTCCAGTCCCGGTTCGCGGAAGGGGGCCTCTCCCTGGGCCAGTTGAGCCAGCCGCTCTTTGTTGACGTCCATCGCCGACACCCGGTGCCCGAGGTGGGCCAGCCCCGCCGCCGTGATCGAGCCGACGTACCCGGCACCGCCGATGACGGCGATCGCAAGCGGGCGGGAGGCCGTGCCGGCGAACCGCCCGAAGTCGTCGCGGGAACTAGCCACGGTCGGCCACCGCTTCCGTCCCGGTCATCGCCTCGATCGTGCGGCGCAGCCCTGTGGCGAAGTCCACTGGCGGGACATAGCCGAGGAGGCGGCCTGCCAGGGAGACGTCTGCGTGCGTATGCCGCATATCCCCGGCCCGCGCGGGCTCGTGGACGATCTGCGGCGTCCGGCCCAGAATCTTGCCCACCAGCTCGATCAGATCGAGGAGCGTGTGGCGGTCCCCCGCGCCCACGTTCACGACGGCCCCGGCCGCGTCGGCTTCTGCGGCGAGAAGGTTGGCCTCCACGACGTTGTCGACAAAGGTGAAGTCTCGAGACTGCCGCCCGTCGCCGTGGACCGGTAACGACTCGCCGCGCATCGTCAGCCGGATGAACTTGGGAATCACCGCGGCGTACTCGCTCGCCGGATCCTGCCAGGGCCCGAAGACGTTGAAGTAGCGCAGCGCCACCGCCGAGAGGCCGAAGGAGCGGCTGTAGACCTGGCAGTAGCCCTCCGCGGCCAGCTTGGAAGCCGCATAAGGCGACTTGGGCTTGGGGATCTGCCCCTCGTGCTGGGGGACCTCTGTATCCCCGTAGACCGAGGACGAGGAGGCAAACACGAGGCGCCGCACTCCCGCCGCGCGCGCGGCTTCCAGCAGCGCCAGAGTTCCGGTTGCGTTCACCTCGTGCGTTCCCGTCGGATCGAGAAGCGAGCGCGGCACGGACCGCAGCGCCGCTTGATGGAAGATCACGTCCACCCCGGCGCAGGCCGCGGCCGTGGCGGCGGGATCACGGATGTCGGCGGCCCACACCTGGCAGCGCTCCCCCAGGCGCGCGGGACCGGTACCGGCCGCGAGCGCACGGTGCACCTCCTCCAGCGACCTGCCCGTCGCCAGGGCGAGGTTGGCCGTCGTGCCGGCGACGAAGTTGTCTAGCACCCGCACCGTCGCGCCGCGGGCCAGCAGCGCCTGCACCAGATGGGCGCCGATGAAACCGGCCCCTCCCGTCACCAGCACCTGCGTCATCGCGCTTCGTCTCCCTCCATCTCGAGCCAGAACGGTTGGGACCAGAACCGCCCCCCATCCGCATCGCGTCCTTCGATCCGCACGAAGCCCTCGTCACCGTTGGGACGGTAGCGAGCCTCCCCGCCCGCGCGCTCCGCGCGCACCCGACCCTGCCGGTCGATGAAGGTGACCGCGCCCACATCACCGGCGCAGTGGAGGGCTCCGTCGCTCGCCCCGATGTCGACCTGCGGTCCCGTCGTGGCGTAGAAGGCCAGGCCCTGCAGCGCCGCCCGCAGCGCCTCCGCCTCAATCGCCGGCACCTTCACCATGATCCAGGCGCGTCCGATCTGGCGAACCTTGTGCGCGTCATCGCCCACGACAGCGCCGACCGTCTCGGCGCGGGGGCGGTCCGCCAGCAGCGCCGACCACCGCCGCTGGTCTTCCGTGGAATCGGAGTGCGGATTGACGATCTCCAGCAGGAAGGGCCCGCGGAGGCGGCGCATCGCCTCCAGAGTCCACTCGGCGCTCCAGAGATTGCCCTTCCACGAAGGGTGATTCAAGACCGCGACTCCCCCCTCCCGCCGGGTCTGATCGAGACGCTCCTGCGGGCTTCCCCGCCCCAGCGGGCGGTCTACGCACAGTCTCCCCAGGTGGGGCCCCAACGGATAGATGCCCCGCACGACCGTTTCCTCGACGCCGGGAATGGCGAGGAAGTCGGGGCCATCCAGGGTCTCGCAGCGGGTGACCCGGTCGTGATCGGTGAGCGCGACGAAGCTGAATCCGGCGTCTCGGTAGCGCGCCAGGATATCCTCGGGGGGCAGCCGTCCATCGCTGCGGCGTGTATGCACGTGCAGCTGGGCCTTGCGGAACGTCCCCGGCCCCGCGTACGGATCGATGACCTTCACGCCGCGGCCACCCCGACGGGAACCGTGCGGGCGTGGCCGACCCGGTATCCGAGGTCGCGGAGCCGCCGCCGCATGCGGACGATCCGATCGGCCAGGCCGGGATGGGTGCGGAAGAGCACCTCGACCTGGGAAGGATCCCTCCCCTCGATGGCGCGCAGTCGTTCCAGCACGGCCAGGCCGGCGTCCGCGCGAAACCCCGCCCGGTGGGCGAACCCCACGCCGACGTCATCCGCCTCAAACTCCCGGCCGCGGCTGAACCCGCGGGTGAGGAGGAACCCGACGAAGTCGGCGATCTGCCCGGTCGTCGCGTTCCCGCCGAAGAGCAGCGTGATGACGATGGAGAGGGCAAAGTACTGCTCGATCAGCCGGACGTGATGGCGCTGGTTGACGTGAGCGATCTCGTGCGCCAGCACATAGGCGAGCTCATCATCCGAGCGGAGACTATCGAGCATCCCGCGCGTGACGTAGATGAACCCCCCGGGCAGCGAGACCGCGTTCATCTCCCGCACCGCCAGGATCCGAAAGCGCCAGGGGAGATCGCGGCGCGCCGAGAGGGCCGTCAGCCTGCCGCCGACGGCGGTCATGCGGCGGGTGCGCACCGGGTCGGCGTCCACCCCATAGCGCCGCTCCAGATCCCTCGCCGCGTCGCGACCGATGCGGATCTCCTGCTCCGTGGAGATCAGCGCCGCCGAGGCCGAAGGCGGCATCGCCGCCACGGCCGTGAGGATCACGAGGGCAGTCAGCAGTAGCCTACGCATGCTCCGGAAGGCAACCATGTCGTTCCTCCGACATCCCCTTACGATACCAGCCTCGGGCCGCCCTGGAGTACAATGGCGGCGTCGCGGGCATGCGCATCGCCGTCCGGATCTTTGCCGCCTACCGCCAAGCCGTCGGCTCGAGCACGCTGACGCTCGACCTGCCCGGAGGAGCGACCCCGCGGGGCGTCTGGTCCGCTCTGGCCGAGCGGTATCCTGCCCTGCGCCGCTTTCCCCCGCCCAGCGCCTTTGCCGTGAACGACGAGTTCATCGATCCGGATCGCGCCTTGAGCGACGCCGACGAGGTCGCGCTGATCCCGCCCGTCAGCGGCGGCGCCACCACGAGCTCCCTCACCCGCGAGCCGATCGACCCTGCGGCGCTTCTCGCCGCTGTGGCCGACCCGCGCGCCGGAGCCGTCGTCCTGTTCTGTGGAACGGTACGGGAGCACTCCCGCGAGCGGACCGTCGAGTTCCTCGAGTATGAGGCTTATGAGGTGATGGCCGAACGGGAGATGCGCCGCATCGCTGAAGAAGCCGAATCGCGCTGGCCCGCGTTGGGGATCGCCGTCGTCCACCGTCTGGGGCACCTCGAGGTGGGGGAGATCAGCGTCGCCATCGCCGTAGCCTGCCCGCACCGCGCCGATGCCTTTGCGGCCGCTCGTTTCATCATCGACACCCTCAAGCAGACCGTGCCGATCTGGAAGAAAGAGGTCTGGGGCGAAGGAGAAGAGTGGATCGGGTCGGCAGGATAGTCAGCTGATCTGCCCGCAGGAGGCGAAGTGGCACGAGCGCTAGAACCTTCGGACGACGGCGATGAACACAGGCCAGACGATCCGCACCGACCTCCGCCGCCGGCGCGACAGGTACCGCGAGCGTCTCCAGACCGAGTTGGATCGGTGGATCCCTCTTCTAAAAGGGCGGGGGGCGCATCTCATTCTCCTGTTTGGCTCGATGGCCTCGGGACGAGCCGGTCTTTTCAGTGATGCCGATTTGCTCGTCGTGATGCCCTCGGAGAAGGGTTTCCTCGATCGTACCGCCGATCTCCATCAGCTCCTGATGCCGCGGGTCGATCTGGACCTGGTCGTCTACACCCCCGAAGAATTCGAGAGCATTCGCGGCCGCCCGTTCGTCCGCCGAGCGCTGCGAGAGGGACGGGTCCTCCATGAAGCGGCCGGCTGAAAAAGAAGGACGCCGCTGGATGGAGCAGGCGCGCTCTGATCTGCACTGGGCGGAGCATTTGGTTGAGCAGGGGGCCTTCGATCTGGCCAGTTTTCTTGCCCAGCAAGTTGCGGAAAAAGCCCTGAAGGCCTATCTCTACTCACGGGACGAGGAGATGGTCCTGGGCCACTCCGTTGAGCGCCTCACCTCGGAGTGCGCGGAGTATGACGGCGAATTCTCGGTCAAGCGCTCCGGCTGGGTGATCCTCGACGCGTACTATGTGTCCGCCCGTTATCCGAATGCGCTTCCCGACTCTATCCCTGCCCGGATCTTCGATCAAGCCACCGGAGAACGTGCCGTTGCTTTGGCCAGGGAGGTCGTCGACTTCGTTGGGAGGCGTCTGAAGGTAATGTAGAGTCGCTCCGGGACAGCGCGTTTGGAATCGGTCAGGAGACCCTCAGAACGACCTTTCCAAACTGCCGACGCCCCTCCAGAAGGCGGTGCGCTTCGGCGGCTTCTTCTAAGGGCAGCACTGCGTGGACTACCGGGAAGAAACGACGGCGTTCAATCAGCCGCATCACCTCGGCCATCTCTCCCTTGGTCCCCATCCACGTGCCCAGGATCGAGAGCTGTCTGGCAAAGAGGTAGCGCACGTCGAAGGCGACCTCGGCGCCGCTCGTCGCCCCGCACACCGTCAGCCGCCCGCCCTGAGCGAGGGCCTTGATACTGGTCTCCCAGGTAGCTCGCCCGACGTGGTCGACCACGACGTCGACGCCGCGCCGGTCCGTCAGCCGGCGCACCTCCTCGAGCACGTCCTGGTCGCGGTAGAGGATGACGGCATCCGCCCCGAGGTCGCGCGCCAGGCTAGCCTTCCAGGCGTCGCCGACCGTCGTGAGGACGCGCGCTTCATACAACCGGGCAATCTGAATGGCCGCGCTGCCGACCCCGCTCCCGGCGCCCCAGACCAGAACCTGCTCGCCGAAGCGCAGCCGCGCGTTCGTGACGAGCATGTTCCAGGCCGTGAGGAAGACCAGCGGCATCGCCGCCGCCTCCTCGAAACTGAGATGAGGAGGCTTTCGCAGGAGGTTCTGCTGGGGCACGGCGATGAACTCCGCGTACCCGCCGGGGATGTGCTCCCCCAAGATCGAATACTCGCGGCAGCGGTTGTCCTGGCCGGCGACGCACGCCGCGCAGTGGCCGCAGGAGACGCCGGGGTGGATCATCACCGGGTCTCCCACCTGCCACCCCGTCACGCCCTCGCCAAGAGAGGCGATCTCCCCGACGATGTCCGCCCCGAGCGTATGCGGAAAGCGCACGCGCAGGCGGGGGAGTCCGCCGCGCACCCAGAGATCGATGTGATTGAGGGCGACCGCGCGGACGCGCACCAGCGCCTGCCCGGCCGAGGGCGCAGGCGGGCTCACTTCCTCCTGCCTCAGCACCTCCGGCCCACCGTGTTCGTGAATCCGAACGGCTTTCACCGCGTCTCCTTTCGAAGGCACAGCTGCTCTCCCGGCCAGGGAGATGCGAACGGATAGCGCGTCACCAGAGTGAATCCCTGATCGGTCAGCAATCGAGCGAGATCGTCGATGCTGTCCCAGAAAAAGCTCTCGTAGAACTTCGGCGCGACGCCTTCGGCACTCCCACGCACCGCCTCAACGATCAGCAGACCTGACGGCTTGAGCACCCGATGGATCTCCCGCAGGACTTGATCGATGTCGCTGGCGTGATCGAGGGAGTTGGTAAAGACGACGTCCACGCAGGCAGCCGGGAATGGGAGCTCGTGAAAGTCGCCCGGGAGGACAAAGGGATTCGCCGCTCCCGGGTTGAGGTCGATGCCGACGGCGAAGCAGCCGAGATCTCGGAAGGCCGCCACTTCCCCGCCCATGCGAGCGCCCAGGCAGAGCACCGCCATGCCGGGAACGATCGGACCGTCCCCGGACAACCGCTCTCTGAGCACGGCGCGAAAGGTCTGGTCGTGCTCGGCGAGCGCCCCGGTCTCCCAACGCTCGCGCTTCGCCCGCTGGTGGGCCACATAGGCAGTGTGATCCCGATAGCGCCTGACCTGAAAGCCCCGCGAGTCCTTCTCCGAGGACGCCGCCAGAGTCTCTTCTGCCTCGCGCCGCACCCGCCGCCGCCCCGGCGCGCTGAGCGAGCGCCGGATCGCCCCGCCGGCTCGGCGAACCAGGCGCGGAAGCCTCACTGCTCCCCCAGCGCCTGAGCCATCGCCTGCTCCACCACCCGCGTGGCATCAGCCGGCGCACCGCTACCGAGTGCGGGCCCGCAGAGCCGCATGAAACCGTCGACGGCCTGACGCAGCAGTACGATCGCGCCATTCTCCGCGGGGTGCCCGGTCCAGCGGGCGTGCTTCAGCAAGACCGTCTCCGCTGGCGCGTAGACGAGGTCGAGGACGGCGGCTCGAGGGTTGAGGCGCATCGCGCGCTGCAGCGACACCTCTAAGTTGCTAACGATGCCGGACCAGGCCGCCCGCCACCACTCGGCAGGCGGTGCTCGATGCCCGTTCCCCGCCGGCACGCTCGGCGGGGACGCCGGCGCCAGCGCTGAGAAGGGCTCCAGCCAGATCACACCTCTCTCCGTTCGGATTGGCCCGGTCATGCCCACGGGGCTGGCGTTGATGATGAACGCGGCACTCGCGAGGGCAGCCTCCAGCCCGTCATCGGAGACTACGTCCGCAGGACCGCCCGCCCGCCTGATCATCTCCGTGACCTCGACCGCGCGGGCCGGCGTACGCGCGTGAATGAGCACCTCCCGGCGCGGCCAGGCAGCGCCGATGGCCACCCCGGCCGCCCGCGCCGCCCCACCGGCGCCCAACAGGACGATTGGCCCCTCTTCAGGACCTGAGACGTCCTCCAGTGCGCGCAGCACAGCGGGGCCGTCTGTGTTCGCTCCGAGCAACCGCCCCTCGACCGTGCGGACCACCGTGTTCACCGCGCCGGTGAGGGCGGCCTCGGGTGTCACGTCATCGAGCAGCGGCGCGACCCGCTCTTTGTACGGCACCGTGACGTTGAATCCCATCAGCGAGGGGATGTGCCGGCACGCGGCGATGAACCCTTCCAGGGCCGGGGGCGGCACATCGAAGGGCAGATAGACGGCCGGCAGCCCGAGCGCGGCAAAGGCAGCGTTCCACATCGCCGGACTGCGCGAATAGGTGGAGGGATGATCGCCCACCACACCGGCGAAGCGCGAGGAGGAGAAGGACGGAAGGGGATTGGTCAGATGGGGGCGCAGCGACTCCAGCGGATCGCTGCCCTGACTCATGCGTGGACCGGCTGGCGCTCCTGGGCGGCCGCCAGGATTGCGCTGGTGCTGCTGGTGCCGATGCGCGAAGCGCCCGCCTCCAGGAGCGCGAGCGTCTCGGCCAGCGTCTTGATCCCCCCCGACGCTTTCACGCCGACCGTCCTCGGCAGCGCCTGGCGGAGCAGGCGGACGTCGTCGACCGTCGCGCCCCGCAGCCCGTACCCGGTCGAGGTTTTGATGAAGTGCGCCCCGGCCGCGGTGGCCAGCCCCGCCGCCCGCACCTTCTGCTCATCGTCCAGGTAGCCGGTCTCGATGATCACCTTCACCAACCCCCCGCGCGCGGCCGTAACGGCGGCCTCCACCTCGCGCGAGACGATGCGCTCCCGCCCCTCCCGCATCGCCCCGATGTTGATGACCACATCGAACTCCACCGCCCCGGCCGCCCGCATCTCACGCACCTGCGCCGCCTTCATCCGGATCGTCTCCCCGCCGTGTGGAAACCCGATCACGGTGCCCACGTTGACACGGACCTCTTCCAGCAGGCGCACCGCCAGGCGGACGTAGGAGGGCTTGACGAGAATGGTGCGCACGCCCAGCTCGCGCACCGTCCGGCAGCCGCGGAAGACGTCGTGCTCGGTGTGCACGGGGCTGAGCACGGAATGATCCAAGACGCGGGCCAGCCGGCGCGGGGTCCAGACGGGTGCACTCACTGGCGGGGCGAGCCCGGTTCGTCGGCGGGAATCTCCAGGCGCGTAGTTCCTTCGGCGACGACGCGGCCCGACTCGTAGTAGACGATCACCTTGCGGGCGACGAGCACACGGTTCCCCTGGCGGAGCCGCACCGACCCGATCAGCGTCATCGTCCTGGCGGGCACGTCCAGCGCGGCCGCATCGGCGGTGGCCGTGATCGCGCCCGCCCGCGCGGACACCGGTCCACTCAGGTGCGCGCGCTGCAGGTCCACCTTCCCGGTCAGCCGTCCGCCCGTGATGGAGCCCTGCGCCGTCCGCACCGTGACGGGTCCGGTCATCGTCACGTCCTCGGTCCGCCGCCGGTACTCGAGGCGCGTCCCCGTCGCGGCCAGGTCGGGAGGGGCCGTGAGGCGGACGCCGCCGGAGGCGGTGAGCCGTTCCTCCGCGACCAGTAGGTCGATCTGCGCCGCCGAGAGGGTCCCCCGTCGCATGGCCAGCGAGGCGCCCCCGGCCACGGTCACCCCGGTCACCCGCGTCCGCTGGAAGCGCGCCGTGATCGTGTGCGCCGTTGCCGTCCCATCGGGGCTGCGCACCTCGCCGGGGGTCAGCGTCGCCGTGCCCCGCCGGGTATCCAGGACAAGCCGCCGTCCGGTGGCGGTGGTCACCCCGTCGGTGAGCCGCACCCTGCCTTCGGCCACCGCGATGCCGGTGACCGCGTTCGCGGTCAGGCTGGAGGCGGTGATCGTGAGGACGGCCGCCCACGCCGGTTCCGAGACCGGCCCGGCCTGGAGCGTCGCGGCGAGGAGCCCCATCGCGGCCAGGAGGACGAGCCGGCCCCTCATCTCCGCTGCCTCACTCCCGGTCGATCTGCGCCCGCTGCAGACGTCCGCTGAAATCCACGTAGACCGACTTCCACTCGCTGAAGACGTCGAGGACCTGCAGCCCGCCCTCGCGGTGGCCGTTGCCGGTGAACTTGGTGCCGCCGAAAGGCAGGTGCACCTCCGCGCCGATGGTGCCGTGGTTGACGTAGACGATCCCCGTATCGATCTCTTCGATCGCGGACATGGCTGCGTTGATGTCCCGCGTAAAGATGGACGCGGAGAGTCCGAAGCGCGTGTCATTGAGGATCGTCACGGCCTGCTCGAACGAATCCGCCTCGATCAGATCGGTGGCCGGTCCGAAGATCTCCTCCTGCGCGATGCGCATCTCCGGGGCGACCTGATCGAAGATCGTCGGCGCGTAGAAGTGTCCACGGGCGAAGGCTCCGTCGCTGATCTGGCGCCCTCCGGTAAGCAGCCTGGCGCCTTCGCGCGTGCCGATTTTCACGTACTCGTGCACCCGTTCCAATTGTGAACTCGAGACCACCGGCCCCACCTCGGTCTCGGGCCGCAGCCCGTCGCCCAACCGCAGCCGCTCGGCGCGCGCCACCAGCCGATCGGTCAGGTCAGCGCGGGCATCGCGGTGGACGATAATGCGGCTGCAGGCGGTGCAGCGCTGGCCGGTCGTGCCAAACGAGCTCCAGATCAGCGCGTCCGTGACCAGGCCCAGATCCGCGTCCGGCAGCACGATGGCGGCGTTCTTGCCGCCCATCTCCAGGGAGATGCGCTTGCCCAACCGCGCGCACTTCTCAGCCAGCCGCAGACCGGTCTCCGTAGAGCCCGTGAAGGAGATCAGCCGCACCTGCGGATGCTCCACCAGCGCGTCGCCCGCGGCCTCACCCGGACCGGTGACGATGTTGACCACACCCGCCGGCACCCCGGCTTCTTCAAAGATCTCGACGAATCGCAATCCCACGAGCGGTGTGTAGGACGCCGGCTTGAACACGACCGTGTTGCCGCAGACGAGGGCGGGCACGATCTTCCACGAGGGGATCGCCATGGGGAAGTTCCAGGGGGTGATCACCCCGACGACGCCCAGCGGCGCGCGCACGCAGTAGGCGGCCTTGTGCGGCATTTCGCTGGGAGCGGTGTAGCCGTGGAGGCGGCGCCCTTCTCCGGCGATGAAGTAGGACATGTCGATCGCTTCCTGCACGTCGCCGCGCGTCTCGGCGAGAACCTTGCCCATCTCCTGGGTCATCAAGCGGGCGAGATCCTCTTTGCGCTGCGCTAGCAACTCGGCGACGCGGAAAAGCATCTCCGCCCGCCTTGGCGCGGGCGTGCGCCGCCAGCGCTCATACGCCCCTGCCGCCGCCGTGACCGCCGCGTCGACGTCCTCCGCCCCCGACTTCGCCACCAACCCCAATAAATCGCCGGTAGCGGGGTTGCGGACCTCGCTCACGCCCCCGGAGCGGGCCTCGACCCACCGCCCCCCGATGTAGTTCTTGGAGGTCGCCACCTCGACCGCGCTCATCCTTCTCCTCCTCTGCCGCCCATACCACGCGACGGCGAGTTCTCCTCACCCATGCTGACGCGCCAGAGGTTCGCTAGCCGGCGGGTACGGGTACGCGCTCGGTCAACCGCGCTGCCACGTCGCGAAACGCGCGGCCGGCCGGGCTCTCCGGCGCGGAGAGCACGATGGGGATACCGGCGTCGGATCCCTCTCGGACGGCGGGATCGAGCGGAATCTCCCCCAGGAGGGAAACGCCCAGCAGTTCGGCCAGCCGCAGCCCGCCGCCGCGGCCGAAGATGTAGACCGGCTCGGCGCCCGGCGCGGGGACGAAGCTGGACATGTTCTCGACGATGCCCACGACCTCCATGTTCACTTTTTCCGCCATCTTCGCCGCGCGCTGCGCCACCTTCACCGCGGCCACTTGCGGCGTCGTCACGATGACCATGTGGCTCTGCGGCAGCGTTTGAGCCAGGGTGATCGAGACGTCGCCGGTCCCCGGGGGAAGGTCGATCAGCAGATACTCCAGGTCGTCTCCCCAGTGCACTTCGCCGATGAAGGTCGTCAAGGTTTTGTGGAGCATCGGGCCTCGCCAGACCACAGCTTCGTCCTCAGACGGCATGAGGAATCCGATCGAGATGACACGAATGCCGTCCCGCTCCAGAGGAATGATCATGTTGTCGATCAGCGTGGGCTGGCCGCTCACCCCCAGCATGCGGGGGATGGAGAAGCCGTAGACGTCGGCGTCGATCACCCCGACGCGCCGCCCGTCCGCCTGCAGCGCCGCGGCCAGGTTCACGGTGACGGTGGACTTGCCGACCCCGCCCTTGCCGCTGGCGATGACGATGACGCGGGTCGCCGATTCCGCCGTGAGGAAGGAGGAGCGCCGCTGTCCCGCCGCCGGCGCGCCTGCGCCACCGCCATGCAGCTTTCCGATGAGGGCCTGGCGCTGCTCCGGGGTCATCACGCCGAGGGAGACCTGCACCGTCTTCACCCCGGGGAGGGCGCGCAGACGCTCTTCGATCGACGTCACGATGGTATCGCGCAGGGGGCAGGCGCCGATGGTGAGGAGGGCGTCGACGCTGACCGTCCCGTCCCGGATCTGAATCTCCTTGACCATGTCCAGCTCGACGATGGACTTGTGGAGCTCCGGATCCTGAACGTCGCGCAGCGCCTCCAGGACTTGCTCCCGGCCGACGCCTGTCGATTGAGTCACTTCCGTTTCCTCCTCGCGGTCACGGTTTCATAGTAGCACAGGGGCTGGAAAAGGCCGGATGGCGCTCGATTCCCTGTATGATACCGAGTACGAGGGGGAGGTTCATGTCCACGAACCCGGTCGAAATTCGGCTTGCCCGGCTGGAGGGTAGCTACGAGCAGATCGACAAACGGCTTGGCGCTATTGAAGGTCGCCTCGGGAACGTCGAGGCGAAGATCGATGGGCTGGCTCTCCGATTGGATGCAAAGATCGACTCCAACGTTTCAGAGCTGCGCCGAGAACTGGGGACCCTGAGCTCTCGCCTGCACACCGCCCTTTACGGTGTGATCATGGCGATCCTCGTCCCCATTCTCATCCGGGTTTTCTTCCCGTAGGAGATTCCCCAGCCTCCACCATCGTTCGCCGCGCCACACATTCCTCACACTCGCAGATCTCGTGGCGCAGGTAGTTAAAGGGGTAGATGCCCGTGCTATGCCCGTCCGACCAGATCGGACGCAGCGCGTAGGCCCCCACACGTTCGATCCGCAGCGGGCGGATGGTGGTCGGGATCGAGGCAGGGTCGAGAAACCGGCGCGTCGTCCACTCCCCTTTGCAGGCCGCGCAGGGGCAGTGCACCCGCAGGCTGTGCCATCCGTAGCGGGAGAGATGCCCGTCCGACCAGAGGATGCGCAGCGCGCTCTCGACGACGCTGCCCACCTCGGTGGGCGTCACCATCTTGGGGCTCATAGGGTGGGTCCCGGTCTACGCCGGCGGCGGCGGCGGCGCCGTCCTGACCTGCCGGGGGCTCCTCCAGCACGATCCTCCTGGCGAGGCGGCGCTGCACCGGCAATCCCCGGCTCGGTGGATGCAGGCGGCGCGACCTCCGCTTGCACAGGCTCCGTGTCCATACCCGCCACAACCGTCCCCGCCTCCGCGTCCGCGGACGCTTCTCCATCGACCGCGGCCGGCTCTGCCTCAGGCGCGCCGCGGGCCGCGGCAGGTTTGCGCGGTACGAGCCGGGGGAGATCGCGCTCCGCCGCATCTTTGACCTTGACGACCAGACGGTCCAGTGCGGTGGTGAGCACGGTGCGGACCGCGTCCTCCCCCAGGAGAGGAATCCCCGCCTCGACCTCCATCCGCGCGGTCAGACGCGCGCCCCCGCCCTCTCGCTCGACCACGTACTCGCCGCGCAGGGCCTTGAGGGTGCCCCGCAGCTGCCGGAACTCCAGTCGCGCGGGCGGCCGCAGCTGCACCCGCTGCACCGAATCCACCGGCAGCCCGGCGAAGTAGCCGCGGAATTCCGCGATCACCTGGCCGCCGCCGTGTTCAAGCACGTCGGCGCTCAGCCAGAGGTCGGCGAAGCGCGGATGCCCCTCCACCCGGCTGAGCAGCTGATAGACGCGCTGCTGCGCCGCCCGGATGGCGCGCTGCCGCTCGACCCGCACGGGTTTCGGCGCGGGGCTCACAGGCCCGGACGCGCCGCGGCTTCGTCCTTGCGTAGCGTTTCCACCAGGTGCAGCACGCGATCGTACCGGCCGAAGGAGGGGATGAGATAAGCGCCCTGCGCGCGGCGATGGATCTGCGCGAGCAGCTCCGCCGCCAGCCGCACGCCCATCTCCCGGGCATCCTTAGCATCCCGCAGCGCCGCCCGCAGCGGCGCGGGGATCACCATCCCGGGCACCTCGTTGTGCAGGAACTCGGCGTGGCGCAGGCCGTGCAGGGGCAGGACGCCCACCAAAAGCGGGACCGGCAGCGGCCCCGTCCGGTCGAGCACCCGATCCAGCGTCTCCGCCTCGTAGATCGGCATCGTGCAGAGGAAGTCGGCGCCCGCGCGCAGCTTGCGCTCCAGGGTCCGCAGCTCTCGGTCCAGGTCGCGTGCGCCCATGTTGAGCGCGGCCCCCACGAGGAATCCCGTCGGCTGGCCCAGGTCATTGCCGGCGAGGTCCCGTCCCCGGTTGAATTCCTTGATCAGGCGGATCAACCCCGACGGCGTCACGTCGGAAACGGCGGTGGCCGTGGGGTAGTCGCCGAGCTGGGGGGGATCACCCCGCAGCACGAGGATGTTGCGGATGCCCAGGGCGTGGAGGGCCAGCAGGTCGGACTGCACGCGCACGAGGTTCCGGTCGCGGGTGGTGAAGTGCAGGATCGTGTCCAGGCGCGCCTCGGTCTGGATGCGCAGGCACATCGCCCAGGGGCTCATGCGCAGCCGGGCCATCGGGTTGTCAGGCACGTTGATCGCGTCCACGCCGGCGCGGCCGAGCAGGCGGCAGGCTTCCAGTTCTGGCCCTTCCTGCGTCCCCCGCGGCGGCGCGACCTCCACGCTGACCGCAAACCCCTTCCCCAGGCGTCCGGCCAGAGCGGTGGGGGTGGTTGGCGCCGCAAAGACAGTGGCGGGAACCGCCGGCGATGCCACCGAGAGACGACGCGGCGGTGCCTCGATCGTCGCGAGGACGTCGCGCATGGCGGCGATGTGCGCCGGGGTGGTCCCGCAGCAGCCCCCGACGATGGCGACGCCGAGTTCCACCATTCGCCGCGCGTAGTCGGCCATGTAGGCCGGCGTGGAGAAGTAGATGATCCGACCCTCGATGTAGGATGGGTAGCCCGCGTTGGGCATCGCCGAGAGCGGGGTGCGGCTGCTCAGCACCATCTGCTCCATCACCTCGAGGATCCCCTGACTGCCGACGCTGCAGTTGGCGCCGATGACGTGCGCGCCCAGTTCCTCCAGCCGTCCGACGATCTCGCCGGGTGCATGCCCCAGGAGGGTCTTGCCCTCGTGCGTGAAGGTCATCTGGGCGACGATGGGCAGATCGGTTGCCGCCCGCGCCGCTGAGACCCCCTCGGCGAGCTCGCGCAGGTCGCTGAAGGTCTCGAAGATAAGGAGGTCCACGCCGCCCTCGGCCAGAGCTGCGGCCTGTTCGGTGAACGCCACGCGGACCTCCGCGGCGGTGGCGGCGCCGAGAGGCGCGAGCGGGCGACCGATCGGGCCGATGGAACCGGCGACCCAGACCCTCCGGCCTATACCCGCGGCGTCCCGCGCCGTGCGCGCGACGGCGGCGCCGGCCCGGTTGATCGCGCCGACCTGATCCTCCAGGTTGTGGGGGCCGAGCTTGAAGCGATTGGCGCCGAAGGTGTTGGTCTCGATCAACTCGGCGCCGGCGGCAAGGTACTCGGCGTGAACGCCGGTCACCACCTCAGGGTGCTCGAGGTTCAGCGCATCGAACCCCTGATCGAACGGCACGCCCCGCGCGTAGAGCATCGTCCCCATCGCCCCGTCGGCGAGGAGCGGCCCGTGGTCGAGGCGTGCGAGGAACTCGTCGATGGGTCGGGCCCGAACGGTGGCCATGGTCAGTCCTCGAGCAGCGACTTGGCGATGATGATTCGCTGGATCTCCGAGGTCCCCTCGCCGATCTCGGTGAGCTTGACGTCCCGGTAAATCCGCTCCACCGCCGCGCCTTTCACGAAGCCGTACCCCCCGTGAATCTGCACGCCCCGCGCGGCCGCCCGCGCCGCCGCTTCCGCAGCGTAGAGTTTGGCCATCGACGCCTCGCGGCGGAAAGACCGCTTCGCCTGCGCCAGGGTCGCCGCCCGGGCCACCAGCAGCCAGGCCGCGTCCAGCTCTGCCGCCATATCCGCCATCATGAATCCCAGCGCCTGGTGCTCGGCGATGGGACGACCGAAGGCGCGGCGCTCCTGCGCATAGGCGACGCTGGCGTCGAGGGCGGCGCGGCCCAATCCCACCGCCATCGCGGCGATGCCGATGCGCCCGCCCTCCAGCACGCGCATGGCCTGCCGGTAGCCCTCCCCCGGGCGTCCAACCAGGGCGGCGTCGGTGACGACGCACTCCTCGAAGACGACCTCGGCGGTGTCGCTGCTGCGCACCCCGAGCTTGTCCTCCTTCTTGCCGACGCGCAGGCCCGGGTTGTCCCGCTCGACGATGAAGGCGGAGATGCCGTCGCGTCCGGCGGCCGGATCGGTGATCGTCATGACCACGTAGACGCCGCCGATGGATCCCTGGGTGACGAAGACCTTGGTGCCGGAGAGGATCCAATCGCCGTTGCGCCGTTCCGCCCGCGTCTGGATCGCCCCGGCATCGCTGCCGGCGCCGGGCTCGGTAAGACACCAAGCGCCCAGCGTCTCCCCGGCGGCCAGGCCCGGCAGGTAGCGGCGCTTCTGCTCCTCGCTGGCAAACCCTACGAGATGGCCGGTGCACAACGAGTTGTGCGACGCCACGGACAGCGCCACGCCCCCGTCGCCCCAGGCCAGCGCTTCAATCGCCAGGGCCATGCTGAGGACGTCGACCTCGGACCCGCCGTAGGCGGTGGGGACGATCATCCCCCACAATCCCAGCTCGGCGATCTTGGGGGTGAGCGCGCGGGGAAAGACCCCCTCGCGGTCCCACTGCGCCGCGTGCGGCCGCACCTCCCGCTCGGCGAACTCGCGGACGGTCTGGTGGATCAGCTGCTGCTCTTCGGTCAGGGAGAAATCCATCCTACCCTTTCACCACGCCGATGGGCCGCGTGCGCGCGACCCGGCGGCTGATGCCAGCCCGGTGGCAGACCTCCACCACATCGGCCACGTCCTTGTAGGCCTGGGAGGCCTCTTCCGCCAGCAGCGAGCGATCCTGCGCCCGCACGACGATGCCCTTCTTCCGCAACTCGGCCGCCACGTCCACGCCCGCCAGCGCCCGGGTCGCCGCCTTGCGGCCCAGCACGCGGCCCGCGCCGTGACAGGTCGAGCCGAAGGTCTCCTCCACGGCGCCTGGCGTGCCCACCGCGACGAAAGAATACCGGCCCATATCCCCGGGGATCAGGACCGGCTGCCCGATCTCCTGGTAGCGCGCCGGCACCTCGGGATGCCCCGCGGGAAACGCGCGCGTCGCGCCCTTGCGGTGCACGACGACCTGCCGAGGCTTGCCGTCCACCTCGTACTCCTCGACCTTGGCGATGTTGTGCGCCACGTCATACACGAGGTGCATGCCCAGATCCTCGGCGCTCCGCCCGAAGACTTTCTCGAACGCCTCCCGCGCCCAGTGCGTGATCAGCTGCCGGTTGGCCCAGGCGAAGTTGGCCGCGGCGCACATGGCGCCGAAGTATGCCTCCCCTTCGGGTGATCGGAACGGGACGCAGACGAGCTGCCGGTCCGCCAGGGTGATGTGGTATTTCTGCGTGTTGGCGCGCTCGCATGTGCGCAGGTAGTCGGTGCAGACCTGGTGGCCCAGCCCTCGCGAGCCGCAGTGGATGAAGACGACGACCTGGCCGTGGAAGAGATCCATCGCCTCCGCCGCGGCCTCGTCGAAGACCTGATCCACCACCTGCACTTCCAGGAAGTGGTTGCCCGAACCCAGCGTGCCGATCTGCCCACGGCCGCGCTGCTTGGCCTGCGGGCTGACCTGCTCGGGGTCGGCCTGCGGCAGCGCGCCGCCCGACTCGGTGACCTCCAGGTCCTCGGGCCACGCGTACCCCTCGCCCAGCGCCCATTTCGATCCATCGGTGAGTACATCGTCGGCACGGGACATGCTCACTTTCAGCCTTCCGCCTGTGCCGACCCCCGACGGCACAGCGTGGAAGAGCGCATCGACCAGCGCATCGGCGTTTTGATGCACTTCCGATTGCGTCAGCTCGGTGCGAAGGAGTCGAACTCCACAGTTGGAGACGACGAAGCCATTGGCGATGAAGTTATGATGTGTATCAGCGACTGTAAAATCGTACACTAGTGCCGGAGACGGTAGCGGCTCCTTAAGCATCACCGAGTCCCAAACCTGACCAGTCTCGCCCAGTCCCCTCGTGCGCTCATCAAGAAATTCGCGAAAGCCGGCAAAGACCGACCCGATCCTCACTCTCGTTCTGGGTGACCGCCAGAGGTTTCGTTCCACAAACCCCCTGTTGACATGCACGGAGGTCACCAATTCCATGATGCGTTCGACAGACTGCCCCTGAGCCTTGAGAGCCCTCGCGCGGCTGATACTGTATTCGTGTTCTGTGAGGATGCCTTGCTTCATACGAAGGTACTGAATGCCAACGTTTGCCAGGTATTGCTTCCTGCGATTGTACTCAAACCCCACGCGGCTCCAGAGTCGAATGAGATTCTCAGGGCTGCCGGATATCTGGAGCCTGAGACGAATCGACACCACTTCCTTCTCGTTCGCATACTCTTCGCGACTGCGAAGGAGAGTGCTCTTCACGCCAAATCCTTGGAGCCACTCGCCAATCTTCAGAAGAAAACGGCGGCCGCTCTCCTCACAAGCAAGCCGTTTGCTCATGCACAGCAGAGGACTCTGCAGGGAACGTCCATGGCCCGTCACGGACCCTGGGCTACTGAGTTCAGCTCCAAAGAACGCTGCCAGATAGAGACGCCGCAACCACAGTGGGGCCCGATCAAGCCAGACCGGTGGCTCAAAATCCTGTGCCGCCTTGTTTCCGACTGTTACGCCAAGGCATCGAAGCAAGACCGCGAGTCCAGGGGATCTTCCGTGGATAGAACTCTCCAGGTGCGTGAAGGTGGCAACTCCATACCTACTCTTGATTTTGTGAAATCGATGGCGCTGATAGGTCACCGATGGAGTGAATCCGATGGCAAGGATGTCCTGCCGAACAGCCTCCAGATCCTCGGGAAGGCCGTATATGGATACCGGGATGCCGCGCTTCTTGACCATTCGCAGATGTCCGTCGCCCTGGATAATCCCCATCAGTTTCACCAAGTAGGGCAGGGCGGGATCGTTCATCTTTAGGGGCAAAAGAGACCTGGCACGAAGTGTAGCGATAATCTGGCGAAGGCCGTTGGGATTTCCCGGGTACGCTGCCGCGATGTCCGATTCGGTTACGAGGGTTTCCTCGTTCGGCGTTTCGTAAGGAACGCCCTCAAAGGGGAACACAGAAAGGCGCTGCCCCTGAACAACTTCGGACAATGGGACCATTCCGACCGGGGTAAGGAAGGGATGATCACTTGTCGCAACGATTTCTCGCCCCGATTCGGTCACGATGCGAAAGACAGAGCCTGGAGAAGGGCGACGCTTGAGAAAACCAGCAATGTCTGTGTTCTTGATGTCGGTGTGAGGATTGACGCATTTGATCCGCTCGGAGGTCCAAGAGCCTTCGAATTCTTCGATGCTGCGTTGGTAGCCGAACTGATGCAGGATGCGGGCATCACCACTAAGGCAGTTGACATCGTAACCCACACCCCCAGGCGAGATGATTCCATCCTCTGGATCGAACCCTGCCACCCCGCCCACCGGAAAGCCGTATCCCCAGTGCACATCGGGCATGGCGAAGGAATAGCCGACGATTCCGGGGAGTGTGGCAACGTTGGCGACCTGCTCCAGCGCCTGCTCTTCGGCGATCTGCCGCAGCATGCGCTCGTCAGCGTAGATCCGTCCGGGCACGCGCATGCCCGGCTTGTAGGATGTGGGAATCTCCCAGCGGTAGTCGTCCACCTTGCGCAAGACCCGCGTCCAGGATGGGCGGTCCCCGGACTGCGCCTGCTCCTCCGACATCACGGCACCTCCGCCCCGAAGAAAAGGCCCCTCATGGCTGCATGAGGGGCCCGGAAATCGCGGCGCGGGCAGCCTAGAAAGGCATCGCCTCCACCGCCTTGACCTCCGGGACCTGCTGCTTGAGCATCCGTTCGATCCCTACCTGCAGCGTCATCATCGAGTGCATGCAGCCCACGCAGGCGCCGGCCAGGCGAAGCTGCACGATCCCATCGACGATGTCGATTAGCTCGATATCGCCGCCGTCGCCCTGCACCGCGGGGCGGATCATCTCCAGCACCGCCTCCACGCGGGGCTTGAGCGCATCGTCAGGCGTCGCCGTCGTCTCTCCGCGGGTAATCAGGTCCAGCGCGTCTGCCACGTTGCTCGCCTACGCCTGCCTGTCCGCGGCGTCGTCGCACGGGTCGGCCATGCCGGGGTCGTCCGCCGTGGTGAAGGAGTGGCCGCAGCCGCAGGTGGAAACCGCGTTGGGATTGCGGAGCGTGAAGCCCTCGCCCATCACCGTGCGGGAGTAGTCGATCTGGGCGCCGTGCAGCAGCCGCACGGCCAGGCCGTCCAGCAGGAGGCGCACCCCGTGCTGGTCGACGACCTGATCGCCCTCGCGCACCTCGGTGTCGAGCGTCATGCCGTAGCTGTAGCCCGAGCAGCCGCCTTTGGTGACGAAGAGCCGCAAGGCAGTCCCTTCCTGCTCTTGCGCCAGCAGCTCCTTGACCTTGGAAGCCGCTTCCACGCTGATGTTGATGGGAGACTCCTGAATGATCGCCATGGCTACTTCATTGTAGCCTGCCGGGTACCCGAGTCAACGGCATGGGTCCGTTCTGTGGATGCTCCGTGATTTTGTCCTCCCCTAACTGCTCAGTGAAAATGTCCTCCCCCTGGTCGGACGGAAGTCACGGGCACTATGGGGGAGATCATCTTGTCGCAGCGTGCACAGGCTCGTTTGCTCGTTCTGAATGCCTTGAACCGAGGAGCGGTGACCATGGCCGACGCCGCTCGGCTCGTGGGACTGTCCGTGCGTCAGCTGAGGCGGCTGCGCCGCGCCTACCGTCGGCGCGGCGCGGCCGCCCTGGCCCACGGCAATCGGGGCCATCCCTCACCCCGGCGTCTGTCCGGGACCTTGCGTCGGCGGATCATCCGCCTGGCCCGCACGACCTATGCCGCGGTGAACCACTCCCACTTCACCGAGCTCCTCAGGGACCGGGAAGGCGTACGGGTCTCCCGTCAGACTGTTAGCCGGCTCCTCCACCACGCGGGTGTGCCCAGCCCCCGCCGGCGGCGTCCCCCGAAGCACCGCACCCGCCGCGAGCGCCTGCCCCAGGAAGGGATGCTCGTCCAGTTCGACGGCAGCCACCACGCCTGGCTCGAGGCACGGGGGACCACGGCTCGTGCTGCACGCTGCCGTGGACGACGCGACCGGCAAGGTCCTCGCCGGCTGGTTCGACGAGGAGGAAACGGCCACCGGCTACTTCCACATCTTCCGCCAGCTCGCCCTGGGCCCGGGCCTCCCCCTGGCAGCCTACACCGATCGCCATGGCATCTTCCGGCGCGCCCGCACCGCGCGCTGGACCCTCGAAGAAGAGTTGCAGGGCACACGTGCACCGACCCAGGTCGGCCGGCTCCTCCAGGAGCTCGGGATCCACTGGGTCCCCGCGTCCAGTCCGCAGGCCAAGGGCCGCATCGAGCGTCTCTTTGGCGCCCTCCAGGATCGCCTCGTCGCGGAACTGCGTCTCGCCGGCATCGCCGACCGAGACGCCGCCAACGCGTTCCTCCCCGCTTCCTCCGGCGCTACAACCGGCGCTTCGCTCAGCCAGCCGCGCGGCCGCAGCCCGCCTACCGTCCCTGGCCGGCTCACCTCCCCCCGGCCACCGTCTTCTGCTTCAAGTACACGCGCACGGTCGCCAACGACCACACTGTCGCCGTCGGCCCGCACCTCCTCCAACTCCTCCCCACCGGGCGCAGCTATGCCAAAGCCCGCGTCGAGGTCCACCAACGCCTCGATGGTACCTTCGCTATCGTCTCCTCCGGCCGGCCGCTCCCGGTCCGTCTACTGACCACGGCAAGGGAGGGCGAGCCCCTCCGCGTGCATCGAATCGACCAGCGCGTCCGCCCAGCGCGCAGGATCGAACCCGCGCGTCCACCAAGAACCACCAAGGCACGTCGATGGAGACCTGCCACAAACCACCCGTGGCGGCAGTACGATCAGGTGAGGCGACTCAAAGCAGCACGAGCGCAGAGGACAAAATCACTTGCCAGTTAGGCGGACAGAATCACTGATCACCGACAGGGCATGGGTCCTGTTTGGGTACTCGGTCGTCTTGGTGCATGCGCCTGTCTCATTACCTGGTTGCCTGCTCAATACGTCGAGCTTCAACAAACGGGAAATGCTGGAAGTCACCAACGTTCTCCGTAATGACTACCGAAACTCCCGCATCCTGCATGGTCACCGCGAGGAACAGATCGTACCATTTCGGCCCAAGGATCCCCCGACGCCCGCCTGCGCGCGCCGCCCTGAGAACAGTGCCGCGTTGTGGGTAGATCTTCGCCAGCCTCCGTGATCCGTACAGCCGCTCGGCAATCTCCGCCGCTCGCGCTGCTGAGAGAGGAGGATCGACAAACTTCGCGCGTGTGACCACCGCGGCGAACTCGACAAGATTTTGCGGAGCGATGCAATAGTCGTTCCGCCCTCGAAGTCCGCGATCGACCAGTTCGGCGGACGGCGCATGTAAGGGTGATCCCCGATAGACAGCGTGGACCAGAACATTCGTATCCAGGAGGGTGGGCGCCAACGTTCTGTCAATCGTAGATGTCTTTGCGACTCATCTCGGTAAGCACCTTTCCCTCGATTGCTCCCAGGGGATCTGGCGGCGTTTGTGGTCCTTTCCGATGCGTCCAGGGTTTCACGGTCTTTGGGAGGTTCTGCATTTTCAGGTAGTTTCTTAGTTCAAAGACACGGGAGGGACGGCCCTCCCGTGGGACAACAACGGCCACCTCTCCCCGGGCAGAGCGTTCGACTATCCGCTGCGCGACGCCGCGGGGCATGCTTCTCTCTTGACGCCTTGGCACTTTTTCTTTCCCTTCTCGGGTATGTCCTAAAACTATAATAGCATATTCTATCAAGATACGAGCAGTATTTTCGAAAGGCTCACACCCTGGCGCCGTGACCGAGGCGTGACACTGCGTGGACAAAAGCAGGCGGCGGCCCCTTGGGCGTCGATGGAGGTGATTCATGATGCGATATCAGATCGCCGCCGCCGTGTTGCTGGGGATTCTGGCGGCCTACGCGCCCAGCGCCACCCCGGCTTCGTACTCATCGCCGTCTGCACCGGCCTCGCCGGGCGTCTCGACCCCGACGGCCAGTCCGGGCGCGCGCACGATCGCGGTGACGCTGGCTGAGTTCCGATTCACCCCCAGCGCTATCACCGTGAAGGTCGGCCGGCCCATCATCCTCCGGCTCACCAACCGGGGCACGGTGGAGCACGAGTTCGTCTCCCCGGCCTTCTTCGCGGCGGCGCGGGGAGTCGCGGTCTCGGGCGGCGAGCTCGAGGAGGGCGAAGAGATCCAGGTCGCCAAAGGCAAGACCGTGACGATCCGTCTGACCCCGACCAGAACGGGCACCTTCCGCTTCTGGTGCGGCGAGACGTTCAAGGGCAAATTGCATCGAGAGTTCGGCATGCGCGGGGTCATCACGGTGACGAAGTAGGGGCGAGGGGCGGCTCAGGCGCGGTCTGGACGGGTGGGTTCTTCGACGGGACGGGGCGCGTCGCGCTCCGCGTCGACCGGACAGAGAAAGCCGAAAGGGCCCTCTCCGTCGGGGTTGAGGAACTGGTGGGGGACGTCGGGCGGCACGTAGACCGTGTCGAACGGACGCACCTCCAGCAGTTCCTCGCGCACGCGCACCTGCCCGCGGCCGCGGATGACCACGATCGTGTGCGCGTGATGGTGGCGCTCCAGGCTGCTGAATCCCCCGGGGGCCAACTCGAAGTAGCGCAGGTGAAACGCCACCGGCTCGCCGGCGGCGCCGATCAACGTCTGGCGGGTCACACCCTCCCAGGCCAGCGCCGCATCGACCTCAGGCTTGTAGGCCAGCCGGCCGACGCCGTCCCAGGAGAACGTGGACGGGTCAAACCGCTGCAGCGTCCGCTGGGCGCGGCGCTCGGGGTCGGGCATCTCGCAGGAGGAGACTGTAGCCTCGGCCCCCCCATCTCCGTCGAGCCGGCCATCGTCGCGATGCTCTGTCATGGGCGCACCACCACTTTCAACGCCTGTCCCGCTGCGACCAGCCGGTAGCCTTCGGCGGCGTCATCCAACCCCAACCGGTGCGTGATCAGCGTTCGCACGGAGAGGCCCGCCACCAGCTGGGCCAGCGCCTCTCGTGTATCATCCGGCCCCGCCGAGTAGCTGGGGATCACCGTGACCTCGCGAAAGAAGAGATCGTGCACCGGGAGAGGCCAACTCTCCTCAGGCGGCAGGGACGTGAAGACCACCAGCCTCCCGCCCGGGGCCACGCAGTCGAAGCCCACACGAAGCGCCTCCAGCGACGGAGGGGTGACGATGACCAGATCGGCGCCCCCATCGGTGTGCTCCCGGACCCGGCTCGGCACGTCGACCTCCGCGCCGCCGACGACCTGGGCGCCGGCCTTCTCGCCCGCCGCGCGGCGCTCCGGCAGGGGCTCGACCCCAATGACGCGTTCGACCCCGCGGGCGCGCAAGAGCAACACTTGCAGCAGGCCTATCACGCCCAGGCCGATCACCGCCACGCGATCGTCGGGGCGCAGCCGGGCGCGTCGGAGCGCCTTCAGTGCACAGGCGAGGGGTTCGACGAAAACCGCCGTCTCATCGTCCACGTCGGGGGGCAGAGTCAGCAGGTCGGACGACACCACCTGCGCGGGGATCACCGCGTACTCCGCGAGTCCCCCCGGCATAAGCCTGGTGCGCCGCCAGGTCTGACAATGGACATAATCGCCGCGGCGGCAGGCCCGGCAGGCGTGACAGGGGGCGTGATGATGAATGAAGACGCACTCCCCCGGCCGGCGTGAGACCCCGTCGCCCGCCGTGACGATCTCGCCCACCGGCTCGTGTCCCAGGGGCACCGGCGCCTTGCGCTGCATGTACCAGGACATCGTCTCGCTGCTGCACAAGCCGCAGGCGCGAATCTTTGCGAGAACCTCTCCGGGCCCGGGCGCGGGCACCGGCAGACGCTCGATGCGGATGTCGCCGGGCCCGTGGTAGACGGCCGCCCGCGTCACCGCGGGCAATGTCAGCGCCACTCCGCCGCCTCCGGCATCAACGCCACCTTCACCGGTCCTCCGCGGTCGAGTTCGGCGAAGACCCCCACGATGTCGTCGAGAGGCCGCACGTCGCTGATGATCGGGCGCACGCCGATCTGCCCCGCCCCGAGCCACTCGGCGGCATCGGCCACGTCCGCGGGCGCGTAGTGAAACGCGCTGATCAGGTTGATCTCACCGTAGTGGAGCCTTGCGGCATCAAAGGTCACGCGGGTGCCCCCCGCCAGCCCTCCAAAGAGCAGGACACGACCTCCGGGTCGGACCCAATGCGGAGCCCGCTCCCAGATGTAGTCGGTGCCCGTCGCTTCGATCACGGCATCGGGGAGCGCACCCAGACCGCGCTCCAACTGCGTCTCGATCTCACCCTGCTCGATCTCCACGGGAACGGCTCCGAGCCGCTCGGCCAGCGCCAGCCGTGCAGGTCGGCGCCCCACCGCCGCCATCCGGTGTCCCATCGCCCGCCCCGTCAGGAGTTGCAGCAGACCGATCGAGCCCAGCCCGACGACCGCGACGGTGGACGGCTCGGAGAGTCCTAGACGCCGCCACCCGTGCAGCACGCAGGCCAGCGGCTCGAGGAAGGCCGCCTCGATGTAGCTGAGGTGCGCCGGCTTGGGGAGCAGGTGGCGCGCGGCGACCCGCGGCGAGATCAGCAGGTAGTCGGCGTACGCGCCCAGGACGATGTCCGCGAAGAGCCGCTCGCAGTGATTCTCAGCGCCCGCCCGGCACATCGCGCACACTCCGCACGGCGCGGTGGGGACGAACATCACCGCGTCCCCGGCCCCCACCCCCTCGACCCCGGGCCCCACCGCTACGACGTCGCCCGCGCACTCGTGACCAAACGGACCAGAAGGCAGCAGAGGATGACCGCGCCGGTAGGTCTTGAGGTCAGTGCCGCAGGTGAGGGCCGCGCGGACGCGCAGCAGCACCTCGCCGGCGCCCGGCTCCGGGACCGGTCGGTCTTCGAGGGCGAGCACGCGCGGGGATTTCAGAACGGCCTGGCGCACGCGGCGCTACCCGTCCGCGGTTTCGACCGGCAACCGCTGGTTCATCCACTCGATGATGCCGCCGCGCACGTTGACCGCCTGCCCGTAGCCGGCGCGCTGCAGCAGAGCAGCCACGTCGGCGCTGCGCGCCCCCACGGCGCAGTAGACTACCACCGGCCTGGCCGGATCGATCTCGGTCAGCCGCTGCGGAACTTCGGCCTTGGGGATGAGGGTCGCGCCGGGAATTCGGGCCTGCGCCCACTCCCATGGCTCGCGCACGTCGAGCAGCTGCGCCCCTTCGCCGACGAGCCGGTAGGCTTCATCCGGATCGACGGTTGGAACGTTGGATACCTCGTCGACGACGGCGTGCCGGCCCGGCAGTCCGCAGAACTGCTCGTAGTCAATCAGTTCAGTGATTGTCGGCGCATCGCCGCAAACCGGACAATCCGGGTTGCGCGCCCAGCGGACCACCCGGAAGTCGTTCTCCAGCGCATCGAAGAGCAGCAGCCGGTTGGTCAGCGTGCGGCCGCGCCCCAGCAGCACCTTTACCGCCTCGGTGGCCTGCAGCGTCCCCATGAAGCCAGCCAGCGCGCCGAGGACGCCGCCTTCCGCGCAGGACGGGACAACGCCCGGCGGGGGCGGCGTCGGGAAGAGACAGCGATAGCAGCCCTCTCCCGGCAGGAAGGTCGTGGCCTGCCCTTCCCACCGCAGGATGCTGGCGTCGATGAGGGGCTTCTTGAGGAAGACGCACACGTCGTTGACCAGGTAGCGCGTGGGGAAGTTGTCGCTGCCGTTGACCACCAGGTCGAACTCGCCGATGATCTCCAGCGCGTTTTCGCTGGTCAGCGTCGTCTGGAAGAGGCGCACCGTCACGTCCGGGTTGAGCCCTTCGATGGTGCGGCGGGCCGACTCGGTCTTGGCCGCGCCGATCCCGGCGGTCGTGTGCAGGATCTGCCGGTGGAGGTTGTTGAGCTCCACGCGGTCTCCGTCCACGATGCCGATCGTCCCCACCCCCGCGGCCGCCAGGTAGAGCGCCGAGGGGCTGCCCAATCCCCCGGCCCCGACCACCAGGACCCGGCTTTCCAGCAGGCGGCGCTGCCCGGCCAGCCCGATCTCCTCGAGGAGGATCTGCCGGGAGTAACGCTCCATCTGCTCGCGGGTGAGCACCGGAGCGCGCCTCTGTGCTTGAACGGCCATGCCTACCACCTTGCCCCGCCAGGGGCTCTCAATTCTTGAGTACTGGAGTCATCTTTCGCACAGTCTACGATGCCAGAGTCCCGTAGGGGGGTCAAGGAAGCGCAGATTCAGTCCGTGAAGAACCAGGCTGCCTCTCGCCACCCGGAAGAACGCGGCGCAACTTTGCGTGGCTGCCACGCGTGGCCACAACCTCGAATCCGAACGCAGTCAGTGCTCGAAGGACGTCCCGGCCTGTTAGGAACCTAAGACCGGGCGACATCCACGGCGAGCGGTGTCTCGTAGGTCAGGACGATGCGCGGGTTGGGTACCACCCCCAGCGCCGCAGCGTCTTCCCCCTCAAGGTGCAGCGTCAGGGCTTCACGCAGGTTGACGAGCAGCTCATCGAGGGTGCGGCCCTGCGTGACGACGGCCACCTCGAGGCCCTCGGCGACGTAGGTGCCATTCTCTCGATGCAAGACCACGTGCACCGCCTCTCGCGCTCCCCGTGAAGCGTACGGCGTCGTCGCTTCGGCGACGCGGGCGGGCGCCCGGGCGGCTGATTCCTGGGCCTTGGAAAGCCGTCGATACGCCGGCAGGATCTCATAACGCCCGCGCTCCACTCGGCGGAAGTAGTCCCACTTGTGTGGATGGTTCTTGGGAGCGTTGACGCAGCAGCGACTAACGACGTGCGTTCGCACTGACCGCGGGTTCACATGAGGAAGCGCGCGCACGATCTCCTGCGGCGAGAAGAGCCAGGACCTTCGCTCGCGACAGATGCGAACGGCCGCGTTTAGGACCTCGGCATGAATCGGCATCTTAGACGCCCGGCGTTAATTATCAACTTGTAACAATGAATTGTCAATATGTAATTGAGTTGGAAGCGCGAGCCTATCGACTCAGGGCGGCGAGCATCTCCTCCACCTGGACAAACTTAACACGGGGCCGGCTTGCCGCCCGTCCTCGCTGCACTTCCAGCTCGTCCAGGCGCTTCCAATCCTGGTAGGTGATTGCCTGAGGCTGCCTTGCGCGCACCAGGGCCTCGGCCGCCGCGGCCGTCGGCTCCTTCGGGCTGAAGGTCTTGCCCGCCGCCGCGTCCGCCAGCATCTGCTGGACGGTCTCGCTCGCGTCGGGCTTGTTCGTCCCGATCACCCCGGTAGGCCCGCGCTTGATCCAGCCTGCCGCGTAGAGGCCGATCACCGGCTGCTTGGAGGCCGGATCCAACACCCGCCCCTTCTCGTTGAGGATGACGCCCCACTGTTCGTGGAAAGGAACCCCTGCCAGGGGGACGCCGCGATACCCGACAGAGCGGAAGACCAGCCCCACCGCCAGGTCCTCGAAACGGTCGGTGGGCTTCGCCGACAGTGACCCTGCCGCAGTGGCCGCCAGGACGTTGTGCACCAGGCGCATTCCCACCACATGGCCGTCCTTGCCGATCAGCTCCACCGGCGAGACGAGGAAGCGCAGGAACAGTTTCTTCGGTTTGCCGGTGAGAGGACGCGCCGCGAATTCCTGCAGGATCTGCACCTTCCGCAACTCCGTGCGATCACCGGTCCGATCGAGCTCCGCCTTGCTCAACTCGTCCAGCTCCGCTTCCTCGGGACGGATGACGACGTCGGCGGCGGGCAGCTCTCCCAGCTCCCGCACCTCCGGATTGGTGAAAGCCGCCTGGGCGGGGCCGCGCCGCCCCAGCATGTGCACTTCCTTGACGCGGCTCTCCCGCAGCGCCTCCAGCGCGTAGTCGGCGATGTCGGTTTTGGCCAGCTCCTCGGGCGTGCGCAGCAGAATCCGCGTCACGTCCACGGCGACGTTGCCGACGCCCACCACCGCCGCGGCTGTCTGGGTCAGGTCAAACTGGTGGTGTGTGTAATCGGGATGCCCATTGTACCAGGCCACGAACTCCGTCGCGGCGTACGACCCCTCCAGGTCCTCTCCCGGGATGCCCAACTGGCGGTCGGTCTGCGCCCCCGTGGTGAACAGGACCTGGTGATAGAGGTGGGAGAGATCCTCGATGGAGAGGTGCTTGCCGATCTCGACGTTGCCGAAGAAACGAAAGCGCGGGTTGGCCGCCGTCTTGTCGTAGGCGACCGTGACGGATTTGATCTTCTGGTGGTCGGGCGCGACGCCGTAGCGGACGAGGCCGTAGGGAGTGGGCAGTCGGTCGAAGAGATCGACTTCGACGACGGTCCCCTTGGCGCTGAGGAGATGCTCGGCCGCGTAGAACCCGCTTGGCCCCGCCCCGATGACGGCCACCCGCAGGGGCTGCCCCTCGGTTCCCACTCCGGCCATCCGGCTGCAGCTTCCCCCTAGCTCTGCTCGGGCTGCTCGGGCGGGATGCGCATCTCCAGCGTCGCGACCTCACCCTCGTAGGCATCCCGCTGCGCCTTCACCACGTCGCCGATGGAGACAATGCCCACCAGTCGGCCCTCCGTGACCACGGGGAGGTGCCGGATGCGCTTCTCCGTCATGGTGTGGGCGACGGCCTTCAGGTCGTCCTCCGGCGCCGCGACGATGACGTCCGTGGTCATCAGGTCACGCACGGCGCGGTCGAAGACTTTCTCATCCCGCACCGCCTCGCGTACGATGTCCCGCTCGGAGAGAATGCCGACGGGCCGGGTCTCCGCCTCGACGACGACGAGGGCGCCGATGTTGTGCTGGGCCAACGCGCCCAGCGCCTCCCGGATGGATTGCTTGGGGCGGATGGTGATCACTCCGGCCCCCTTGCGGGCGAGAACGTGCGAGATGTTCATCGGCCTCTCCTTCCTGGCCAGCCGCCATGAGAATCATAATGTCCGATCCCCTGATGGACCAGCGGCGCAAGCTCGAGTTCTCGGCACCCCCTCTTGAAATCGGTAGCCGGTGCCCGATCCCAGTCCTGCTACCATAGATCCATGACGCGTGAGAGGGCTCAGGGCGTGGGCACCTTCCACTATTCCGTTCAAATTCGCCCGCTGGATGGCGGGGAATCTGCAACCGTTGAAGCCCTTGTCGATACAGGGGCCACCTGGACGTGCATTCCGCGTAGCATCCTGGACCGCTTGGGCGTTAGGCCGTCGGGGCGAAGACGTCTTGAACTGGCCAACGGACACATCATGGAACGGGAATCCGGGTTTGTCCTCGTAACGGTTGAAGGCGTGACCGTCCCGACGCTCTGCATCTTCGGTGACGACGGCACGACCCCGCTGCTGGGGGCCGTCACCCTCGAGGAGTGTGGCCTCGCCCCTGACCCCGTGCGCAGGCGCCTCCTCCCCTCGACAGGCTGGCTCGCCACCCTGCCCGGGTAGGCGTTCACACCCTACAACTGAGGATCGACGGGTTCGCTCTCCAGGGCCAGAACGCCGAAAACACACTCGTGGACGCGGTAGAGGGGCTCCTTACGGACAAACCGTTCGAGGGCCTCCACCCCGAGGGCGAACTCACGCACCGCCAGCGAACGCTTCTTCCCCACACCACGCGATCGGAGCCGTGTCAGGTTGTTCTCCTCGGTGTACTGCGGCCCATAGATGATGCGGAGGTAGTCTCGACCGCGCACCTTGAGAGCCGGCTGGAGAATGCCGCGCTGTCCGCGCGCCACGAACTCGACCGGCTTGACGACGACTCCCTCGATGCCGCGCGCCGTGAGCGCCTCCCACCACCTCGTCGCCTTCTCACGGCTCAGCTCATCGGTGAGATCCACGACGCGATAAGGAGTCTCGCTCAGAATCTGCTCGGCGCTATGGGCCTCGCGGTCGACTTGAGCCAACCGAGCGGCGACGTCCATATGCCAGAGATGGTCTCTCGCCACATTGACCCCGCTCTCACCGGCAAGCAGATGGAACGGCGCGATCCGGAGGTCCGCCAAGTCATCGACAGGCCAGCAATACCGGCGATAGGTCTCCACGTAGCGCGAAACCACATCGGCTCGGCTCAACACCCGCTCGCGGAGAGGGGCAACCTGGACGCCGTTTTCGCCGGCTCGGCCCAGCGCTCCCGCGGCCTCTCCCAGCGACACCCGGGCGGCCGTGCCCACGGACGCAAACTGATCCCGCAGGAGTCCCTCGGCCTTGGCCGACCAGGGCATGACCTCGCAGTCCAGGCAGAGCCAGTCGGTCTGCAGCTCCTCCCATAGCCCCATTCCGGTCATGGCATCGCGCACGCGCTGGAGCACGGCGGCTTCCGTCGGAGCATCGCCGAAGAAGGGCCTGCCCGTCCGCGTGTAGCAGACGCCCGCCCGCTCCTCGGAAACGGCGAATCTCCGGCGGGCCACGGCGTCATCCCGGCAGAGTACGATCACGGCCCGCGATCCCATGTGCTTCTCCTGGCAGATCACGCGCGCGATGCCCTGATGCAGGTAGTACCCAAAGGCCTCCTTAGGATGCTCCAGGAGGCCCGGTTCGGCCGAGGTCTCTGTCGGTGACATCGTTGGGGGCAGATAGATGAGCCAGCGGGGATCGATGGCAAACCGGCTCATCACCTCCAACGCGGCGTGCGCCTGCTCCTCGCGGATGGTTACCTCGCCGTGCAACCGGGTCGCAATCCTGCGTTTCCCGAGGACATCCTCGATATCCAAGAGGTCCTCGCGCACCCCTGCGGCTTCGGGAGCCGGAGTGCGGACGGCGTCGGGGAGGAACGGCTTGGCGGATTGATAGGAGGTGCGCGCCGCGGGGACGGAGACGAGTTCCTTCTCAGGGTACCGCAGAGCCGTCAGGCGGCCCCCGAACACACACCCCATGTCGATGTTGATCGTCCGGTTGAGCCAGACCGGATCGGGCACCGGCGTGTGGCCATAGACCACCATCGCCCGACCGCGGTACTCCTCCGCCCAGTTGTAGCGGATGGGGAGCCCGAACTCATCGGTCTCTCCGGTCGTCTCACCGTAGAGCGCGAAATCCCTGACCCGGCCGGAGGCGCGGCCCTGCATCTCTTCGCGCATCCCGGCGTGGGCTACGACGAGACGCCCATCGTCGAGAACGTAGTGGCTGATCAGACCGTCCAGGAACCGGACGAGCCGCTCCTTGAACTCAGCACTCTCACCGTTGAGTTGCGCCAACGTCTCTCCGAGTCCGTGGGTGATCTGCACGTTCCGCCCGCGTAGCGCCCGAAGTAGCTTCTGGTCGTGGTTTCCGGGAACACACCGGGCGAGCCCAGCCTCCACAAGATCCATGACGAGCCGGAGGGTGTCCGGGGCCTTCGGCCCACGGTCGGCCAGATCGCCAAGGAAGATGAGCGTGCGGCCCTCAGGATGAGCGGCGGAGAATTGGGGGGCTGCGGGCGCATCGCCCTGGCGGCGCACGTCGTATCCGAGTTGAGCCAGCAGCGCCATGAGCTCATCGAAGCACCCATGGACGTCGCCGACGATGTCGAAAGGTCCGTGCTCGTGACGCAGGTCGGTCCACATGCGGACCCGCTCCACGACTGCGGCGTCTGCGTCCTCGGCGGACGTGAGAGTGTAGATCTGCCGGAACCCTTCGCGAGAGAGTCCCCGCAGCGAGCGCCGCAGTTGCTGAACCTGCCGGCGGATGGCGTAGGCGGGCAAAGTGCGGTCGGTGCGCGTTCGGTTGCGCTCCTGGCAGAGCTTCTCCGGGAGATCAAAGACAAGGGCGACAGGAAGGCAATGGTATTCTCGCGCCAGCCTGACCAGAGGGGCACGCGCCTCAGGCTGGACGTTGGTCGCGTCCACGACGACCAGCCGGCCCGCCGCGAGCCGTTTGGCGGCGACGAAATGCAGAGCCTCGAACGCCTCGTTGGTTGCCGAGAGGTCGTTTTCGTCATCCGCGATCAAGGCGCGGAAGGCATCGGAGGACAGGACCTCCGTGGGCCGGAAGTGTCGGCGCGCGAAGGTGCTCTTGCCTGACGAGGAAGCGCCCATCAGCACGACGAGGGACAGCTCAGGAATCGCCAGCCGCATCCATTCTCACCCGCACGATGAATTCGTTGAGCGCCTCGTGCGACGTCGCTTCCTCGGGCAGCCCGCTCGTCCGGCTGGCCTCCTCCAACACGCCGCGGAGCCGGGCGACCTCAGCAGCGTGGAACATCACATCGCCATCGGCGAGAGTGGCCCGCTCGGACTCCTGAACCTTTCTGGCAATCAGCTCCGGAATGTGGGAGAGGTGTGCCTCCGCATTCAGGCGAGGGAGATTCGCTTCTACCTCTCCCGTACGCATCAAGTGAATACCGGTCAGCAGCACGCGATACACATAGAGGAGAGACTTGACCCGGCGAGGAGTCGCTTCCTCGAATTGTTTCCACGCGGTCTGGGCGAACCCCAGGTAATGAGCCGCATGCCCCCGCGTGATGCACCCCTGGGCCAGCTGCTTCAACTCGGCGTGTTCGGGTCTCGTGTGCACGATCAACGGGGAGTACAGCTGCTCGAGGACGTACCCGTTGCGCTTCAGCAGCAGCGTCGCGAACTTTTTGAGGTCATGGGTCACCACATCGAGCTGAAGCCCGTCACGTGACGTGGTCGCCGTGACCGTCTCGCGAATCGGGCTGAGCGCGAGTACCTCGGCGATGGGCACGATGTGGACGCCGCGGAGGTCGTAATCCGAATCCGGCGAGGGGAACCCATAGAGATGCGCACCGCTGATCGTGAGGAAGAGAAGCCGATAAGAATAGTCCGTCGCCGCGGCCGCCAGCCGTTCGTCAACCACGGGAAAAGACCGCCATCTGCGTGGGAGAGCCAACCTCGGCGTCCTGTGGCCCCACCGGAAGGAAGCGCACGGCGTACCCAAACCGCAGCGCGATCGTCTCGCTCCAGGCCTGGAACTCAGCGCGTGTCCATTCGAACCGGTGATCACGATGGCGCAATGCGCCGGGAGGGAGCTGCTCGAATCGGACATTGTACTCCACGTTTGGTGTCGTCATCACAACAACGCGTGGCTTTGCGTGCTCGAAGAGAACCCGCTCAAAGGCCGCAAGACGGTGCGGGTCCAGGTGCTCAATCACCTCTACCACCGCCGCGGCATCATAGCCGGCCAGGCGGCGGTCCCGATACGTCAACGATCCGTGAATCAGCTTGACTCGATCGCGGGCAGTTGGCGTCCGATCCAGCCTCAGCCGCTCCGCGGCCATCTCGAGCGCACGATGGGAGACATCCACCCCGACGATTTCCTCAAAGCCTCGATCCCGCAGGAGTCTCTGCAAGAGGCGCCCTTCCCCACACCCCAGGTCCAGAACGCGCTTGGCTCCCTCCGCCTTCAGGGCTGCCGCGACTGCGCCGAGCCGCTGCTCCCACAGCCCGATTGGGGCTTCCACGTTCTCCTCCTCCCGCTCATGAGCCTCGGACTGCGCGTCGGGGTCGGGCTGGTCCTCTTCGGTGAGCCTTGCCAGCGCATCCCGGGTAAGAGTGCGTTGGTGCTTTAGGTACCGACGGACGATCAGGTCGCGCTCGGCGTGCGTGGCCAGCCAACCGGCGCCGTGGCGCAGCAGCTTTTCCACCTCGTCGTCGCCAACCCAGTAGTGCTTTTCGTCATCCAGAACAGGCACGAGTACATACAGGTGGGTGAGCAGCGTGCCCAGCGTCACGGTCGCCTGAAGCGTTGCCGTGAGATACCAACTCATGCCCCATTCCGGGAACTGTTCGTCCACAGGGTACGCCTCCGTCGAGACCTCGTAGCCGAGTGGCTCGAAGAGGCGACGCAGGACGGCCTCGCCTCCCCGGACGGGTAGCATGACCAGCCGGGCGGTCAGCGGGATGGCCGTGAGTGCGAGATCTGGCCGCTCTTTGCTCTTCCCGGCCAGAGCGGTGCCCAGCATCCGGGCAATGGCCACGGAAAGGAATGAAGAGAGGACGTAAGGACGATCGCTGACGTACTCGGCCTGGGGGAAGCCTCCCGGGCCGTTCCGGCGGACCAGACCTATGGGGTCGATCTCAAGGAGAAGGGCCGCAGTGCAGCGACCTTCGGTCGCCTCAGTATAGAAGAGGTGTGCCTGGCCGAATGGAAGCGTGCGCGAGTGCAGATTCGTGGGGTTCTTGTGCAGAAGATACCCCAGGTCGGTGGCAGGGTGATGGGTCGTGGTGATGGTCAGCAGCACGGTGATCCCGATGTTGAGTCGCGATAATCACTCCCTTACTTTAGCATGGGGAAGTGTTCAGTTCGGGTCTGCCAGGTTGGGAATTCGCTCGCGGATGCGGCGCCAGTTGTACCCGTCGTGGCCCACTAGAGCCTCCTTTGGGACCGCCGGACCAACGTACCAGGTGACCGTGTTCGCCGACACCCGGTACAGCCAGAGGTAGGGTTGGACTACACAGTCAGACCTTCCGGGGCATCGGGAAGAGATATCCTCGTAGTACCCCACGACCACGAAAGTGTCGTTGTCGATCCACATCGCATCATCGTAGCCACAGGACGGACCGCAGTAGAGCAGCCGCATCCACTTTTTCCGCGAGAGGTCGACGAGGGCCACCCCCGCGTCCACGTCCCAACCCGCGACGACGCGGCCGTCGCGCTCTTCCATCTCCAGGCCGAGGTAGAGATCGATGAACCTTGTCCGATCCGGTGAGTACAGCAGCAGGGGTGCCTTCAGCCGGAGGTCTGCGTTTGTGAAAGACGCGACCTGAGGATTGGCCGGATCGTACGGTGCTTCATAGTACTCGCGCTCCGCCGACATCGCGCCTTCGTGTTCTCGTTGAAACTGGGTGAGATCGAGAGCGGGGCTGCCCTGCCTCCACACCGCCAGCCATTCGCTGAGACCAGCTTCTACCGACGGAGCAAGCCGCTCAAGGTCACCTGACCGTGCGGAGCTGCTGCCATAGTCCCACCACGCCCACACTGCCACCGCGACAAGAAGGAGGCCGACCAGCGGGACCGCCACCCGTCGACTCATGGCTTAGGCGCGCCCAGCCCGCCCGTCAGAGAGTGGCGGGTACGCGGGGTCTGCTGGCGCTGCGGTAAGAAAGCACCGCCCGCGCCTGTTCGTCAGCGTGGTACGAGGAGCGCACGAGCGGGCCGGACTCGACGTACATGAACCCTCGGCGGAGGCCCTCTTCCTTCAGATCACGGAACTCGTCGGGGGTGTAATAGCGGTCGATGGGATGATAATCGGGGCCTGGGCGCAGGTACTGACCCATCGTCAGGACGTCGCAATCGACCGCGCGCAGGTCGTCCATGGTCCCGAGTAGTTCGTCGCGAGTCTCCCCCATGCCGAGGATGATGCCGCTCTTGGTGAAACAGGTGTAACCCCACTCCTTCGCCCGGCGCAGCAGCTCCAGGGAGCGGGCGTAGTTGCCCCCGTGACGCACGACCTTGAAAACCCGCGGGACAGACTCGATGTTGTGGTTGAGGATCTCCGGCTGGGCCTCCAGTACCGTCTGCAGAGCAGCGGCGTCCCCCTTGAAGTCGGGGATGAGCACCTCCACCGTACACGAGGACGCGAACTCGCGGATCTTGCGGATCGTCTCCGCGTAGATAGACGCACCGCCGTCGGCCAGGTCGTCCCGATTGACCGAAGTGACCACAGCGTGGCGCAGACCCATCGCGGCCACGGCGCGGGCCAGCCGCTCCGGCTCGGCCAGGTCGAGTTCCGAAGGCATGCCGTGCGCGATAGCGCAATAGGAGCAGTTGCGCGTACAGACATTCCCCAGGATCAGAAAGGTGGCGGTGCGGCGCTCCCAGCAGTCGCCGATGTTGGGGCAGCGGGCCTCCTCGCAGACCGTGTGCAGGGCCTGCTCCCGCATGATCCCGTTGAGCTCCTGGTAGTTGGGACCGCCGGGCAGGCGCACCTTCAGCCACTCGGGGCGGCGCTCGGGTGGGCGTCGCTCGATCGTCGTCGCCATGCTAGAGATCCGTCATCGACGCGTCGCCGCCGCGGAAACCCTCGAGGGCGGCTTTGATGTGATTGAGGAACTGGTCGGCCACGGCGCCGTCGAAGATGCGGTGGTCGAAGGACAGCCCCAGGTGCATGATCGAGCGGATCGCGATGGCGTCGTCGCGCACGACGGGACGCTTGACAATGGCGTCGGTCGCCAGCATCGCCGCCTGGCCGGGCAGGATGATCGGCATCGACCAGATCGACCCGAAGACGCCGGGGTTGGTGATGGTGAAGGTCCCGCCCTGGACGTCCTCGAGGGTGAGTTTGTTGTCCCGCGCACGGCCGCCCAGATCCTCGAGCGCCTGAGCCAATCCGGCCAGGTTCTTCTTGTCGGCATCGTGGATCACCGGCACGGTCAGCCCGTCCTCCAGCGCCACGCCGATGCCGATGTGCACGGGACCGCGCTGGAGGATGCCCTCCTCGGTCCAGACCGAGTTGACGATGGGAAACGCATCCAGCGCCGCCGCGGCCGCGCGGACGAAGAACACCGTGTAGGTGATGTTGGAGCCGTTGCGCCGCCGCCACTCCTCCTTGTTCGCCTCGCGCCAGCGCACCAGCTCGGTCGTGTCCACCTCGATTACCCCGTAGGCGTGCGGGATCTCGCGCTTGGACTGGGACATCCGCTGCGCGATGGTCCGACGCAAGGGCGTCAATTTCACCAGTTGGTCTCCGGCCTCTGCGTGAACCTTGGGCGCGCCGGGGGCCGCGCTGGGAACGGGAGCCGCAGGAGCCGTAGTCGCCGGAGCTGCCGCCGAAGGGCGGGCCTCCACGTACTTCAAGAGATCTTCCTTGGTGACCCGGCCGCCAGCGCCGCTCCCTTCCAGCCGCTCGACCTCTTCGAGGGGAACGCTGTGCTCTTCTGCCAACCGGCGCACTAACGGGGAGAGGCGCACCCGCTCACCGGCGTCGCCGGCGGGCTTCTTCCCGTCTGTGGTCGCCTCGGGGCTCGGGCCGGAGGGCTTCGCGGGGGCAGGCTTGGGCTCGGCAGATTTGGCCGCTGCCGGAGCGGCGGGGGCGGCACCCGCCGCGGCCCTTTCGGCGCCCTCGACCTCCATCATTGCGATCGGCGTGCCGACGCCCTTGGTTTCACCTTCAGGGACCAGGATCTCCTTGAGCACGCCCCCATAAGGCGAGGGCATCTCCACGTTGACTTTGTCGGTGATGATCTCGACTAACGGCTCGAAGCGCTCGACCTTGTCGCCCGGCTGCTTCAGCCACTTGCCGATCGTGCCCTCGTAGGTTGACTCTCCGAGTTGCGGCAGCTTGACTTCAACAGGCATCGGCGTTCCCTTCGAGCATCATGGCCCCATTCTACAGTTGGCGGTCTCGAATTTGGAGCTGGCTTCTCGAAGATAACTTCCCCCACGAGAGTCTCTCGCCACGAACGTAAGCGTCTACCTCCTCGCGCGTCCGGCCATAGACCCCCATACCAATACCGCGAATGCTCACCGCATAGCGATTCGCCTTCATCAGGAGAGCCTCGTTCTCGCCCCCGACGATGATTAGGCTATCGCCGGCCCTGATGCCCAGGCGCCGCCGAATCGCCAGAGGGATGACCACCTGTCCTTTCGTGTTCACGCGTACGGGACGATAGATACGTTTCATACGACTACCTCCGTTTCGAATCCATTCTGTCAAATCTAGCCCGCAAATCCGCCGCCGACACGCCGATACCTGGGAAGGAGCTTCTCGGCGGTTTCTAACGCTTGCTTATCCGTTACCTCACAAGGTAACATAATTGGGCAAGATTCGGCGCGGCGGATACAATCTTCATCACATGGAGGAGCGACCCCTCGATTTGATCAGGCAGCTCGAGTCGCGAGGGAATGCTGTGAAGATACGGTCAGTAAGGTACAACAACCGAAGGAGAGCCTTCGAGGTCAAGACCTCATCGCGAAGCTTCGTGTTCCCCTACACGAAGGCCGATCCTCCGGCGGGATCCAGGGATCCCGTCGTTAGGGCTTTCGTGGACCAGGAGCTCGGCCGCGAGGGCTTCACCTACGTTCTGGCGTCTGGCCAGGAGGGAACCGTCCACATAGAGCAGGTCCTCGAGTACAACCAGGATCCCCGCCACCTGCGGGATCTCATTCTCTACAAGTTGACGCTTGAAGCTCAGAGGCGTGTTGCAGCCAGCGCCCTCTCCAAGCGCGAGATGATCCGGAGATTAGGTACGTCAGCGGCGCAATTCTATCGGTTGTTGGATCAGACCAACTACCGGAAGTCCGTTGATCAGGTACTCTCCCTGCTGCACGTGCTCGACTGTGAAGTTGACCTCGTCGTGGTTCGCTAGTGGGCGGCCAGCCGCCGGATCGCCTCCAGAATCTTCTCCTGGTCGATGAAGAACCACTCCTCCAGCGGCTTGGCGAAGGGGATCCCCGGCACGTCCGGCGCGGCCAGCCGGATGACCGGCGCATCCAGATCGGCGAAGGCCTCCTCGGCGATGAGCGCCGCCACCTCCGCGCCGTAGCCGCAGAACTCGTTGTCCTCATAGACAATCAGCGCGCGGTTCGTCTTGCGCACTGAGTTCAGAATCGTCTCAGTATCGAGCGGCTTGAGCGTGCGCAGGTCCACGACCTCGGCACTGACTCCCTCCTTGGCCGCGGTCTCAGCCGCCCCCAGCGATTCGTGCAGCATCCAGCCGTAGGCGAAGATGGAGAGGTCGGTGCCCTCCCGCCGCACCGTCGCAGGCCCGATCGGCACCGTGAAGTCTCCCTCTGGGACCTCGCCGCGCACTGTCCGGTACATCCGCTTGTGCTCCAGGAAGAGGACCGGGTCGGGATCGCGCACCGCGGCCTTGAGCAACCCTTTGGCGTCGTAGGGCGTGTACGGAGCGACGACCTTCATCCCCGGCACGTGCGCGTAAAAGGCCTCGATCGACTGGGAGTGATACAGCGCCGTCCCGTGCGACCCGCCCCAGGGTGCGCGGAAGACCACCGGACAGCCAAAGGCGTTGTTGGAGCGATAGCGCATCCGCGCCGCCTCGCTGACGATCTGGTTGAACGCCGGGTGGATGAAGTCGGCGAACTGGAACTCGGCGATAGGAAACAGCCCGTTGGCGGCCATGCCGATGGCCACGCCGGCGATCGACGATTCGGCCAGGGGGGTGTCGATGACGCGCTCGGGACCGAACTTCTCGTAGAGGCCCATCGTGGCGCCGAAAACGCCACCTTTGCGGCCGACGTCCTCCCCCATCACCAGCACGCGGTCGTCCCGGGCGAACTCTTCGTGATGAGCCTGATTGATCGCGTCGATATACCTGATTTCCGCCATGGTCAGCTCCCCTCAGTCCGGCTCCCAGTAGACGTAGCGCGCGGCCGTCTCCGGATCGGGCGGCGGCGAGGCGTCCGCGTAATCGGTTGCCTCGTCCAGCTCGCGCTTGATCCGGCCTTCGATGTCCTTTCGCGTCTCCTCGGTGAGCAGCCGCACGCTCTCGAGGTAGAAGCGGAACGTCAGGAGGGGATCGCGCTTCTTGCTCGCTTCGATTTCCTCTTTGGACCGATAGCGGTCCTGCTGGTCGTCGCTGCTGTGACTGCCCAGGCGCTCCACTTTGAACTCAATCAGCGTCGGCCCGTCCCCCCGCTTGGCGCGGGCGTACGCGGTCTTCGAGGCTTCATAGCAGGCCAGCACATCGCTGCCGTCAACGGACACTCCCGGCATCCCGTAGCCCGCCGCGCGGGTGGCGACGGAGTCTACGGCCATCTGTAGTTTCAGCGGGACCGAGATGGCATAGGCATTGTTCTCCACGACAAAGATGACGGGGCACTTGTGCACGGCGGCAAAGTTGAGGGATTCGTGCCAGTCCCCCTGGCTGGTCCCGCCCTCGCCGATCGCCACCATCGTGATCTCCCCGGTCTTGCGCAGTTTGGACGCGTAGGCGATGCCGACGGCGTGCGGATACTGCGTGCCGACGGGGCTGGAGGTGGAGAGGATCTTCACCCGCGGATGGCCATAGTGGCCGGGCATCTGCCGGCCCCCGCTGCTGGGATCCTCGGCCCGTGCGAAGAGGCCGAGCAGAATGTCTCGCGCGGACATGCCCTTGACCAGACAGGCCGCGATCGACCGGTAGAACGGGACAAACCAGTCGCGCTTTTTGTCCATCGGCCACATCGCGCCGACCTGGCAGCCCTCGTGGCCGGGTCCGGAGATGACGAACATCGCCTTGCCCGCCCGCTGCAGCACCCACATGCGGTCGTCCACCGCGCGGGCCAGGGCGACGTAGTAGTACATGTCGAGCACGTCCTGATCGGTGAGCCCCAAGACCTCATGGCGCGCCGGCGCCTTGGCTCGAGTCTCGCGCACCGCCATCCTTCGCCTCCCTGCCGCGGACCCCAGCCCCGCGGCTCCAGTTGTCTGCCGTCGGGGTCAGATGTGAATCGCCCGCCCGAGCGCGTCCAGCGAGGCTTCCTTCAACGCCTCCGAGAGCGTCGGGTGGGAATGCACCGCGCCTCCCAGTTCCGTCAGCGTCCCCTCCAGGTACCGCACCGCCACCCCCTCGGCCAACAGTTCGGTGACGCCGGCGCCCAACATGTGTATTCCCAATATCTCGCCGACTTTGGCATCGGCCACCACTTTGACGAGCCCTTCCATCTCACCCGTGATGCTGGCCTTGGAGTTGGCCTGGAACGGAAAGCGGCCCACCTTCACCTCCCGCCCCGCCTCTAGCGCCTGGCGCTCGGAGAGGCCCATCGTAGCCACCTGGGGGATGCAGAAGGTCGGGCGGGGAATGGCTTGGTAGTCGATCGGCGCGTGCTCGCTTCCGGCGATCGTCTCCACCGCGACGATGGCCTCGTCGGAAGCCACGTGCGCCAGCCGGAAGGGGCGGCCGAGGACGTCGCCGATGGCGAAGATGTGCTGCGTCATAGTACGCAGCTCCTCGGTGACCACCACCGCGCCGCGCTCGAGCGTCACGCCCGCCTCTTCCGGGGCCAGTTCCTTGAGCACCGGGGCGCGGCCGACGGCGACCAGGAAGTAATCGACGGTGATGGTCGAAGTCTCCTCGCCCTTGCGCAGCGTGACCGTCAGCTCGTCGCCGCTGCGGGACACCGACTCGGCGGTCGTCCCCGGGTGCACCTTGATGCCGCGCCGCTCGAAGGAGCGCTGCAGCTGCTTGCCGATCTCTTCATCCTCCAGCGGGACGATCGTGGGCAGCAGCTCGATCAGCGTCACCTCCGCGCCGAACGCGCGGAAGAGGCTGGTGAACTCGACGCCCACCGCGCCCGCCCCTAGGATGCCGATCCGTCCCGGCACGGCCGTGAGTGCCAGCGCATCGGTGGAGTCGAGGATGCGGTCGTGGTCGATCGTGATGCCGGGCACGCTGCGCGGCGCCGAGCCGGTGGCGATGAGGAAGTGCTTGCCGCCGACCGTGGTCTCCGAGCCGTCCGAGAGGGCCACGCCTACCTCGCGGTCGCTGAGGAAGCGCGCCTCCCCGTTGAAGACGTCGATCTTGTTCTTGCGCATCAGGAACTGAGTGCCTTTGTGCAGTTTGTCCACCACGCGCGCCTTCCGCGCCTGTACCGTCCCCAGATCCAGCGTCAGCTCGCCGAAGGAGATGCCGAGGTCGCGCGCGCCGCGGAGGTGTTCGAGGACCTCCGCCGTGTGCAGGAGGACTTTGGTGGGGATGCAGCCGATGTGCAGGCAGGTGCCGCCGACCTTGTCCCGCTCGATGATCGCGGTGCGCAGCCCCAGCTGCGCGGCCCGCACCGCGCCGACGTAACCGCCCGGACCGGCGCCGATGATGACGAGGTCGTAGGGATCGGCCATCCGTCCCTAGTGCAGACGCCGCCCCGGCAGCGCCGAGAGGGGCTTGCGGCCGGAGTAGCCTTCGTTCATCCGATGCCAGTATCCGATCGTCGGTTCTCCAACCTTCCAGCAGAGGAAGATCTCCGCCTCGCCGGCCATGGAGGGGAAATCCACCAGCCCGATCTCCAGGTCGCGCAGGAGCACGCCGCGCCGCTCCAGCTCGCCGGCGGCGTCGCCGAACTCCTTCTCCAGCCGGTCGAGCCGTTGCTGGTCCTCGCCGATACCCGTCAGCGTCGCCGGATCGTCCTCCAATCCCGCCCACTGTCCCTCTACGGTCTGGCGCAGCGCGACCGCTTCGTCGCGGATCCGGCGCAGCCTCCGGATCGTCTGCTCGACGTCGGGCAGGATGCGCACCGCCTCTTCCAAGGTGAAGTGGCGCGGAGCGCGGCGGGCGCTCACTTCTTCACCCGCAGGCGGATGAAGTGATGGCCGCTGGCACCGTCGGGCAGCGTGCCGCTGTAGCGCTCGATCTGCAGCACCCCCGCGCCGTCGCGGGCGCGCACCTTCAGCGTGTACTCGTTGGCGGCGGTCGGTTTCCAGATCGACGCCCACAGCACCCAGGTGTATTTCCCCAGCGGAGGCTTTGTCTGCGCGGCGGCCCAGGTCTTGCCGTCGTCGGTGGACACTTCGACGCTCTTGATGCCCCGATCGCCGGCATAGGCCACCCCGCCCAGGCCGACCTCTTGTCCGACGGAGGGGGCCGTATCTCGCCCGCGGGGAGTCGTAAACTTGGACATCGTCTTGACGACCGCCTCGTCAGACCACCCCGACCGCTCCCAGTAGCCCTGGAAGTCGTAGTCCACCGCCTCGATGCGGGTGATCCACTTGGGATTCTTCATCCCAAAGAGCCCGGGGACCAGCAGCCGCACCGGGAAGCCGTGGGAGGGCGGCAGCGGCTGGCCGTTCATCTCCCAGACCAACAGCGTCTCCGGCAGCATGGCGTCGACGATCGGCAGCGATTCGCTGTAGCCGTCGGCGCAGCGGAAGGCGATCTTGAACGCGGTGGGCTTCACCCCGCCGGCGCGCGCCATCAGGTCGCGGAACCGCACACCGCGCCAGGTGGCGTTGCTGATCAGATCCCCGCCGACCTCATTGCTGATGCACTCCAGCGTCTGCCACTGCGTGACCGACGGCAGGGCCTTGATCTGCTCGTAGGTGAGCGAGACCGGTCTCCCCACCAGGCCGGTGATCTCCAGCTTCCACTTGGCCACGTTGACTACCGGATCGAAGCCCGGCGGGTTTTTGCTGATCACGTAAAAGTCCTTGTTGGGCGTCACCTCCGGCGTCAGGCCCTTCACGCGCTGGAAGATCGTCTGCGCCCAGGCCACGCCGCGCCCACCCAGAGAGACGAGCCGCGCCACCAGCGCCGATCCCCCCAGCGCGCCGACGGCGATCACGAATGAGCGGCGCAGCGCCTCCCGCCGCGTCACGGTCTCGTCCGAGACCGCCCCCTCGCTCCTCGCAGAGACCCCTCGCCGGGCGGCAACGGCCAGCAGCAGCACGGTGAGGATGACGGCATAGATCCCGGCGTAGGATGCCAAGGCGGCCAGGATCTGACCCGCCAGCGCCGGCTCGTTGAGGTTGACGCCGATGGCCGCAAGCCGGGCGCCCAGGTCGGAGGCAGCCTGTGCGTATGTTAGGCCTACCAGCGGGATGAAGGTGATGCCAAAGGCGGCCAGCAGGGTCGCTGCCGCCGACAGGATCATCCTCCCACCCGAGGGCCTGCGCAGCCAGGGTGCCCGCGCCAGGAGCGCTCCGATGATGGCGCTGGCGACGACCAGGGAGACGATCATCCCCCAGAACGCTAGCGGCCGGGCCGCAAACTTCAGCCGGACGATGAGGAAACCGAAGACTTCCATGGGGATGAGGCGCAGGGACCGCTCCCAGAGCGCCAGCGCGACGACGGGGATCCCAGAGGTGAAGGCGCCGCGCAGCATCAGCGCGACCACGGCGGCGCCGGCTAGAGCGCCCGAACCAAGGCCCGCGAGCGTCCGGTTCATCCCCACCAGCATAGCAACTGCCCCCGGCGAATTCACCCGCGGAAGGACCCTGAAAACCGGCTCCGTGTTACGATTTGGTCAGTAGAATGGCGACCGAAGCGCTCGAAATCCGGCTGGCGCGGCTCGAAGAGCAGATAGCTTACCGCCTCGCTTCGCTGGACGAGACTGTCCGGGGGCTAGTCGGACGGATTGATTCTCAGGGTGCACGGATTGATGCCCTGGGGGAATCCCTGGGTGGCCGGATCGACTCCTTGGCCGGGCGCACGGATTCCCTCGACGGGCGAATTCAGTCCTTGAGCGGAAGGATCGATACGGTCGTCTTCTGGGTCGCCGGCTTCATCGTCACCAGCCTGGCCGGACTAGCGACCTCGCTGGTGCTTCTCCTCCTTCGGCCATAGTTAGGACGCTCGGACGTCTATCCCCAGCGTCGCTGCCGCCGACTGCAGCCGCTTGTCCAGCGTCCAGAGTCCGCATCCGCTGAGCCGCGCTGAGGCAAGCAGATGGACATCGATCCATCCCAGCCCGCGCCCGTAGAGGCGCAGAGAGTCCACGAAACGCAGAACTTCGCCGTGTTCCGCTGCGCGTGCCTCCGGGATCGCAGCCAGATCGGTTAGGATCGGCCCGCGTCCTCGAAGGTCGCCGCAGGCCAGTTCCCCAACGACAAAGGGATGTGAGAGAACCTGGCCGTCACGCAGGCGGTCTCCAAGCCGCGGATTCCCCGCACGCAAATGCTGGACCCAAACCGAGGTATCGACCAGGATCACGCCGTCATGCCAAGCCTGCGTCGACGGATGGGCTTGAGCTGGTTCTCGGTGCCTCCAAGATCGGCCAACCGGCGAGCGCTCTCTCGAGCGATCAGGGCCTCCAGCCCGAGTCGAACGAGGGAGGTCTTCTCTCTGACCCCAGTGAGCTCAGCCGCCCGCTCCACAAGGGCATCGTCAATGTTTAGTGTCGTTCTCATACATATAAGTATGTATTGTTTATGCATATAAGTCAAGCTTGCCAGGCTGTCGCGGAGTACTACCGACCTAGGATCAAGGTTAGCAGGTTCGTCGTCACCCAGACGAAATCCGTCACCAGGATAGCTACAAACCACGGGAAGAGCTTGTCGGACCTGAAGTCGTAGGGAGTCACGTTCGCTCGCCGAGCCCGAAGCCGTCGATCTCCTTCTGCCGCTGCTTGGCGAGGTCCACCAGCCATTGCGGGTCCTCAAAGACGTAATCCTTGCGCAGAGGGTGGCCCGCCCAGTCCTCGGTCATCATGATGCGCCGAAGATTGGGATGCCCCTCGAAGGTGATCCCGAGCAGGTCGTAGGCCTCCCGCTCGTGCCAGTCGGCGCCGCGCCAGATCGGCGTGACGCTGTCGACACGCGAATCGGCTCGGTCGGTGCGGACCTTCAGCAGCAGCTCGTGACGATGCGTGGTGGAGAAGAGATGGTAGATGACATCGATCTGTCCGGCCTCCGGCTTGTCCACCCCCGACACAAACGAGAGGTAGTCCATCTGAAACCCGGGATCCTCGGCGGCGAACTTGGCGATCTCCAGCAGCCGCTCCCCGGGGACGTACGCGCCCGGAGTGAGGTAGACGGGAGCCTTGGGCTCCTCGCGCTTGGGAGGTAGTCGGGTGGCCGGCGCCGCCGGCTGGGCCTCCTCCGGCGAAACCTGGCGGGCCTCACCACTCGGCTGGGGAGGCGCAGGCTCCTCCTCGGCGACCCCTTTGGGCGGCGCGCTCTGCTGCAGCGATTCCACGCCGGGGAAGCGCTCGCGCAGCCGCTCGACCAGCTCCCAGCTCACTTGATCACCCCGCGCGCGATCGGCTCCTTGGGCGCGGACCGGTGCAGGTCTTCGAGATCGTAG